>VAPC010081117.1_pt1 | contig 37419 bp, 29 predicted proteins | sample 3395121 | NCBI WGS metagenome assembly VAPC01 (sample SAMN08290434, study PRJNA428436) | hydrothermal vent metagenome | isolation source: Deep-sea hydrothermal vent chimney | place: Indian Ocean: Southwest Indian Ridge | depth 1711 m m
CAGGTCCACCAGGAGCACCTGAAAAACCTGATCTCCGGCGACTCTGCCATGATAAAGCTGGACACGGGGGAGGACAGCCGCCATATCCCCCTGGCCGGTATTCTCAGAAAGACCAGTATAGATGAACTGCCGCAGCTGATAAATGTTCTGAAGGGTGAGATGAGCCTCATCGGGCCCAGGCCATGCCTTGCCTACGAAGCCCGGGATTTTAACCTCTGGCACAACAGGCGGTTTCACGCGCTTCCAGGTATGACGGGCCTGTGGCAGGTATCAGGCAAAAACAGGACGACCTTCACCGAGATGATGCGCCTGGACATCAGGTACTCACAATCAAGCTCCTTCATGTCAGACTTTGTAATCTTCGCGAAAACCTTCCCCGTAGTATTTGGAGAAGCTTTCCGGGCTGCCACCAGAAAAGTGGCGCCCGCCGGCAATAAACCTGTCCGCAATAAAACACGCTGGAGCCGTGCCCTGTCCAGCTTCGTACGACAAATATTCCTTTAATAAAAACAATCCCTCCCCCTCGAGGGGGGAGGTCAGGTGGGGGTGAAATAGCTACCCTCCTCTCCCCCTTGGCGCGACGAAGCTTTACGCGAAGGCGGCTGGTGGGAGAGGACCGAGGAGAGGGGGATATTAAAGCTAATTCAACACCAGTCTTCGCCAAGGCTTCGACTTGGCAGGCAGGAGTACACGGGGTAGCACAGGGTGGCACGGGGTGGGGCTTAGACTTTGGTCAAAACCCAGAAAAAACTTTTTGTTTTTCCCAGTTAAACCCTGCTTGCCGACCGTAGCCTTGGCGAAGGTTGGTGGAGCAGCCTGAAGTGGCTGCACTGTGGTCCAGCTTTTAAAACCCTGTGTACTCTGCGTGCAAGGCTTTTATCGCTCTTCATAACCCAAAAAAAGTTTTGTTCTCTTTGCGTCCTTGGCGTGAACCCGCTCTTGTCTCTTTTGATAAACCCAAAAAAATGTTTTCCTTTGCGTCCTTTGCGACTTTGCGTGAGCCCGCTTTTATCGCTTTTCATAAACCCAACCCAGACTTTCCTTTGCGTCCTTAGCGCCTTTGCGTGAGCCCGCTTTTATCGCTTTTCATAAACCCAACCCAGACTTTCCTTTGCGTCCTTTGCGAGCTTGAGCGACTGGCTTGTCCACCGACTTGTCCGCCAAAGCTCGAAGAGCGGCGGTGGAAGCTTTAGCGAAGGTGGAAGCGAACGGGCGTGAGGCAATCTCTTATCCCTACAGGAGGTAAATCATGGACAAGATACTGAACGTTGGAGTCATCGGCTGCGGATATTGGGGCCCGAACCTGATACGTAACTTCAATTCCCATCCGGACTGCAAGGTAAAAACAGTATGCGACCTCGATGAGGACAGGCTGGCTCACATGAAGAGCCTCTACGCCGATGTAGCCACAACCACAGATGTGGATGAGCTGATAAACGATGAGGATATGCAGGCCATTGTTATCGCTACCCCTGTGGACCTTCACTACGAACTGGGGAGAAGGAGCCTCCTGGCCGGCAAGCACACCTTCATCGAAAAGCCCATGACATCTTCAGCTGAGCACAGCAGGGAACTGGTGACCATGGCAGAAGAAAGAGGCCTCACCCTGATGGTGGGACACACCTTCATCTACTCGGCGCCGGTGAGGAAGATCAAGGAGATAATCGATTCAGGCGAGATCGGGGAAGTCTATTACATCAGCTCCCGGCGTCTGAACCTGGGTCTTTTCCAGAAGGACATCAACGTTACGTGGGACCTGGCCCCCCACGATATCTCCATCATCCTGTACTTCCTGGATCGGCCGCCTGCCTCAGTGAACTGCCAGGGCAAAGCCCACGTCAATCCGGGCATCGAGGACGTGACGAACCTGACCCTGAACTTCGACAACGGCGGTTTTGCCACCATACATTCCAGCTGGCTTGACCCCAACAAGATCAGGGAGATGATCATTGTGGGAAGCAAGAAGATGATCGTCTACGACGACAACGAGCCGCTGGAAAAGATCAAGATCTACGACAAGCGCGTTGAGGTGCCGCCCCACTACGACGATTTTGCGGGCTTTCACTATTCCTATCACTACGGAGACATGTTGGCGCCCTATATTCAGCAGACAGAGCCCCTCAAGGTGGAAACCCGCCACTTCCTGGACTGCATCCTCACTGATTCAGAGTCCATGTCCAGCGGCAGGGACGGACACTTCGTGGTGGAGATCCTGGAAGCGGCTTCAAGATCCCTTGAAGAGAACGGGGCCATGGTTGAAGTAAAAGGCACCTCGGGCCTGGCACATACAGGTACAGGATAGTTTCAGGAATAAGGAGACTGGTCATGACAATGCAATCAGCCGCCAAACAGGGATATCCAAATTCCCCCCGCCAGAATATTACTCCCGACGTCAAGTTGGGCAAGGACGTCAGGATCTTCGATTTCGTCAACCTCTACGGATGCGAGATCGGCGACAACACGAAGGTCGGGACTTTCGTTGAGATCCAGAAGAATGCCCGGGTGGGGGCAAACTGCAAGATATCCAGCCATTCATTCATCTGCGAGGGAGTGACCATCGAGGACGACGTCTTCATCAGTCATAATGTCACCTTCATCAACGACCGCTATCCCAGATCCACCAACCCGGGTGGCGAACTCCAGACCGAGGCCGACTGGCACTGCGAGGAGACGCTGGTTAAGAAGGGCGCCTCCATCGGGTCCTCCGTAACCCTCCTGTGCGGAGTGACCGTGGGCGAGAACGCCATCGTGGGTGCGGGAAGCGTGGTAACCAAAGACGTCCCCGCAGGCACCATCGTGGCAGGCATCCCTGCCAAGGTAATCCGCCAAGTGGATGATATTTAATTTGCCTTTTGGTAAGAGAAAGGACTGCAAGCAAGGCAAGATCAGTCCTAAACAGAACCATCAATTGAAAGATAATCGGAATACGAAATAGAAGAGCACCATGTTTATGAAAATCTTAAATACATATTTCATGTTTGTGGTCGTCTTTGCCTCTCTCTTCTTTTATGACAATGTCTGGGCTGACGCTCAAATGTATTATATTGATTTATCCCAATCTTCTCAAACTGTTTCAATTAAGAGTGAGCTTGAGGACCTAGCATGGTTTTACAGTTTTAATCTTGTCAGTTTTGAAAGTGCCCAGTCGGTCAATTTTATTAGTGAATTTAAAAAAGTAAAGCCGTACGTACCTGTAGCTATCATCGTCAATATTACTTCTCCAACAATACAAGGGGCTGAAGAAACAGTCGAAAAAATTCTAAAAGACCTGCCGGAGAGAATCCCTCTGATGTTCGTAACTCTACCTGTAGAAAGTGGTTCGGACCTGCTTAGTAATATTTCCGATGGGATAATAACTGGCTTGAGACTCGTTGATGGAAAAGGGTATTTTGCTAACTTTCAAGGTGGTCGGAAAGGGAGGTTTTTAGGCGAATTTTCAGGGCAAACAGTATCCACTGATGGTTTCAGAATGGGATACTTTAATCTAATTGATGAAAATCGGACAAGGGCCATAGCTACAGTATCGCTAGAGGACACAGCGATTATGCCGTTTCTTCTTGATGTACAACTTAAATCGGGTAGAAGGTTATTTGCTGTTCTTCCACGTCCCGATGTAAATTACAAGAATGATCCGGGCTGGGGGTGGAAATCCTATTTGCTGACTCTACTTCCATCAATGGGGTTTATTAAATACTCTTTCGGAGAATGGATATGGCACAACGAACGACATCTTGTCAATCTGACAATTGATGATCCTATTTTGGTGGAAACCTACGGGTTTATCGAATATGATGAATTATTACGCAATCTGAAGTTGGCAGGATTTCATGCTACAATCGCTTTGATTCCGTGGAATTATAACAGATACGAGGAAAAGGTTGTTAACCTTTTCAAAAACAACCCTGACTTTTTATCATTGGCAGTGCATGGGAATAATCACGACCATTACGAATTTTACTCAGACCCGAATGAAGAAGATCTACAGAAATTTAGAAGATTTGAAAAAAATATCAGGAACTCGATTATAAGGATGAACCAATTTTCTGAAGTTACTGGACTTGACTATGACCGAAGTATGATTTTCCCACATAATATTGGTGATGAAAAATCACTTGAATTTCTTCGAAAAAATAATTTCCTTGCAACATTTAACACGAACAGGCTTCCGATAGGATCTGAAGCGCCACAAAATCTCTTTTATTATCTTAAAACATACTATCCTTTTTCTGGTATTCCCAGTGTTGGCAGGTTTGGTCCCGAACAGCTATCAGCTTTCGATGTAGCAGCACATTTGTTTTTAGATAACCCTATCGTTTATTCCACACATCACGATTACTTTCAGGCAGGAATGAATCGCTTTAATCCAAATGTTGAAATGATAAAACTTATTGATCCGAATGCAGAATGGTCAAACCTTGGGGAAATTGCAAAAAACTTGTTCCTGATAAAGAGATATGATGAACAATCATTTGATGTTATGGCTTTTAGCAGAAAAACAACGTTGAGGAACCATTCTGACGTGGCGGCTAAGTACCGAGTGTTTTTCAATTCTCCTTCCGACACCGGTAATGATAAAGCTGACATATTATCTATTGCCCAACCGAAATTGTTAGAGGAATTTTTTCTGGCACCAAATGAAGAGAAATCCATAACTCTATGGATAGAGGAAGAACCGAAATTCAGAGCAAGTGCTCTGAAAAAAGACGGAATCAGAATTTACATCCTTCGTTACTTATCTGAATTCAGGGACTCGTTCATGTGGAAATACCCTGTAACCAGGGCAATGGCCAAAATTTATTACAGAACAGGTATATTCCGACTAGGGCTCATCATGGTATTTCTTTCCATTATAATCTTCAGTTTTGCTCTGTATGCAATTGTTTGGAGCCTAAAGAGTTGGGTAAAAAAAAACAGGCACAAAAATAGTAAGAGCTATTTTAGATTTTAAGATAAACGTAGATTCACTATTTAAAGGAGTCCTCATGAAAGTCAATTTTCTGGATCTTAAAGTTCAATACGCAGCGATCAAGGACGAGATCGCCTCAGCCCTGCAGGAAGTGCTGGACAACACCGCCTTTGCAAGCGGGCCCTTCGTAGCGAAATTCGAGGAGGAATTCGCCGCGTACTGCCAAACCGAACACGCGGTGGGCGTGGGCAGCGGGACTGAAGCACTGTGGATAGCCCTCCTGGCAGCCGATGTGGGCCCGGGGGACGAAGTGATCACTGTTCCCAACACCTTCATCGCCACCGCAGAAGCCATCAGCTTCACAGGTGCTACCCCTGTTTTTGTCGATATCGAAGAGGCCACCCACAACATGGACCCAAATCTGCTCGAAGCAGCCATTACCCTTATGACCAAGGCCATAATCCCGGTCCACCTCTTCGGCCAGCCAGCTGACATGGATCCAATCATGGAAATTTCCAAAAAGCACGGGCTCACTGTCATAGAAGACGCATGCCAGGCCCACGGCGCTGCTTACAACCACAGGCGGGCGGGCTCCCTTGCCGACGCAGGGTGCTTTTCATTCTATCCAGGTAAGAACCTTGGTGCATATGGCGAGGCCGGCGCGGTAACAACCAACGATGCTGATCTGGCCGATAAGATGAAGATGATCCGCGACCACGGCCAGTCGAAAAAGTACTACCACGGTGTTATAGGCTGGAACGGAAGGATGGATGGCTTCCAGGGTGCGGTGCTCTCAGTAAAACTGAAATATCTGGACGAGTGGAATAACGCCCGCAGAAGCAATGCCGATCGGTATTTCGAAGCGCTCAACGGGCAAAAAGGCCTCATTCTTCCCGCAGAGGCAGATTTCGCTAAACACGTATATCACCTCTTCGCCATACGGGTTGCGGAAAGGGATGCCCTCATAGATGCCCTGGGACAGAAGGATATCTACTGCGGCATCCACTACCCCATCCCGGTGCACCTCCAGGATGCATACAGCTCCCTCGGGCTCGGCGAGGGTTCTTTCCCCGTAGCGGAGAAATGCGCTTCTGAATATGTTTCACTGCCCATGTATCCCGAACTCAAGCCGGAGGAGATCGAATACACGGCCTCCGCCATCAAGGAAATACTGGGTTAGCTATCATTATCCTCCCCCTTGAGGGGGGAGTAAAATAACCTCCTCTCCCCTGGGGGGAGAGGACCGAGGTGAGGGGGAATATCTACCATATCACCCTCCCCCTTCCCCTCTCCTTCGGCGTTGCTCAGGACCTTGAGCCTGTCGAAAGGCCCTCAAGGGAGGGGTGAATCGCTTTATACGAAACCCAAAACCCAGCTTTTTCAGGCTGTACGTTTGATTTGACCTACCCTGCGAACTCAGCGCTACTCTGCGAACCCTGCGAGCAAAGCTTTTATCCTTTGAATAGATTGTTCTAAAACCATGTCACTTACAATAATAAACCCCCTCGAAATACCGGAATGGGACGACCTTGTGTCGGAACACAAGGATGCAACCATCTTCCACTCCTCACCATGGGCCAGGGTGCTCAAAGAATCTTATGGATACACACCCTGCTATTTTACTCTTATAAAAAACGGCGAACTCAAAGTTTTGATTCCACTTATGGAAGTTAAGAGCCTCCTTACAGGAACCAGGGGTGTTTCTCTACCATTCACCGATTACTGTCCACCCATATTAACGCACGGATATGCACTGGAAGATCTTCTTCCTCAGCTATCGAAATTTGGCGAACAATCAGGGTGGAAGTATTTTGAACTTCGTGATGTTTCCATTCGAGATGAGGATGTTCTTCCTTCCGCAATTTATCTTAAACACACTCTTTTGCTCTCAGAGGATGAAAATGAAATCAAATCCGGATTCCGGAGCAGCACCAAAAGGAACATTAAGAAAGCAGAAAAAGAAGGGGTTGAGGTCGTCAGGGATGATTCCATGTCCGGACTCAAGGAGTTCTATCGACTAAACAGCTTGACCCGAAGAGACCATGGACTCCCCCCTCAACCATTTATCTTCTTCCGCAATCTACACACCCATATCATCAAGAGAGGATTCGGCACTATTTTCACAGGTAAGTATGATGGTCAAATTATAGCAGCTATTGTTTGCCTTCATTTCGGACAAAAGGCTATCTACAAATACGGAGCCTCGGACAGAAGATTTCAGGGAACCAGGGCCAACAATCTTGTCATGTGGGAAGCTATCAAATATTACGGGCAATCTGAGTATAAGAATTTTTCTTTTGGCAGGACAGAGCCCGAGAATAAGGGGCTGGTACAGTTCAAGGCTGGATGGGGTGCAATTGAAAAAACAGTTCCTTACATTAGATATGACCTTCGGGGAAAAAAATTCGTCAAAGAAACACCGAAAACAACAGGATGGCATAACCATCTTTTCTCAAGAATGCCTGTACCAGCATTGAACCTTGTCGGCTCAATCCTGTACCGACATATGGGATAATTTACTCGCCACTATCCATTTTCCATCAAGAGATATTACCGAATGTTCATAAATAAAGTTTATTACAATATCAGGCCTCTGATTCCCAGAAAACTCCAGATATGGATCAGGAGGCCACATGTCCAATGGAAACGGAATAAATACTCTTCCATCTGGCCCATCAATGAAAAAGCCGGACTACAGCCTGATAACTGGAAAGGATGGCCTGGCGGTAAAAAGTTTGCATTTATCCTCACACATGACGTCGAGTCTCAAAGAGGACACGACAGGTGCAAGGAGTTGGCTAAACTTGAGTCCGACCTTGGTTTCAAATCCTCTTTTAATTTTGTGCCCCGGCGTTACAGAGTTTCGGATTACCTTAGGCAATGGCTCAAAGAACATGGATTTGAAGTAGGTATTCACGGTCTTTATCACGACGGAAAGAAATTCAGTTCTTACAGTACTTTTAGAAAAAGAGCTGAGGCCATCAATAACTACATAAAGGATTGGGAGTCAGTCGGTTTTAGGTCCCCATCAATGATCAGTAACCTTGACTGGATCCATGAACTTGATATCGAATATGATTCTTCCACCTTCGATACAGACCCCTTCGAGCCCCAATCCGGAGGCGTGAACACAATATTCCCTTTCATTATCCGCAATGAGGATAAAAATACTGAATACGTTGAACTGCCTTATACTCTTCCACAGGATTTTACCCTTTTTATACTGATGAAGGAACAAAACCTGGAAATATGGAAGAAAAAGCTGGACTGGATTGCCGAAAAGGGAGGGATGGCGCTTATCAACACACATCCAGATTATATGAACATCAATGGCTTAAATCAGACGGACGAAGAGTATCCCCACAACTACTATCTTGAGTTACTCAAGTATGTTAAGGAGAAGTACGACAACCTTTATTATCATGATCTTCCGAAAAACCTGGCAAGATACATCACCACCAGCGCCTACGAATGAGAATATTATTGCAATATCCTGGAGTAATTGAATTGAAAGATAGACGCATATGACAGTTGCTAAAAATATCGTGTCGGTTAATTTCCTGGAATCCGCGCAGTACCCTCAAAAGGCACCCTTCGATCCGCCTATGAAATACCCTGAATATATTGGCGAGGCTATCGATCCGGAAAATATGATCTATCCTGCAGTCAGAGAGATGCTCTTCAAATTAGGATTGGACAAGGATAACTTCGACACCCACCGATGGAACCCTCTCGGTGGAATGATAAAACCGGGAATGACCGTCTTCCTGAAGCCAAATACTGTACGCCACCAGCACCAGAAGAAAAAGAACATCTTCTCAATAATCGTACACGGATCTCTTCTGAGACCAATCCTGGACTATGTCTGTATTGCGTTAGAAAATCGTGGGAGAATAATCGTGGGAGATTCCCAGACGATCTTCAGTGACTTCGACAGGGCGATATCTGTTTCACGGATTAAAGACCTCCTCGACCACTACAGGAACTGGACCTCCATTCCGATCGAATGTTTCGATCTGAGGCAATCCTGTGGCGTAAGGACATGGCTATACGGAAAATGGGGTCGTCGTGAAGTCAATCAGGATCCCCGGGGGTATCGATTTGTAAATCTGGGATCTGACAGCTGCCTCGAAGGGGTCGATCCAGACCGCCTCCGGATCTCCATCTCAGATCCAGGAAACATGATAAAGCACCATTCTAACGGCAAGCACGAATATTTGTTTCCCAAATCCTTTCTGGACAGCGATGTTATTATTAGTATCCCGAAAATGAAGACTCATAGACGAACGGGTGTCACCCTGGCACTTAAAAACGTCATGGGATTACCATCCTGGAAAGATACACTTCCCCACTATACTACCGGCTCTCGCGATGAAGGCGGCGATCAATATATACACTCTTCCAAAAGAAAGCGAATCTGCACAATGCTGCACGACGGCATTCACATCAGCAATTCGGTACCAAAGAAATTTGCTCTCGCTGTTATGAAGAAAATCTTATGGAATACAGGGAAGATCGTCCCCTTCAAAGACTCCATTTATGAAGCGATGTGGTACGGCAATGACACCCTGTGGAGAACTATACTGGATCTCAATCGCATTGTTTTATACGCTGACAAAGAGGGAATCCTCAGGGACACAACACAGAGGAGTTTCTTTGGCCTGGTCGATGGGATCATTGCTGGCGAAGGAGACGGTCCGGTTGCAGTGGATCCTGTAAATCCAGGCGTCCTTCTGGCAGGCACCAATCCCGTATTTTTAGACGCAGTAACATCAACTCTCATGGGATTCAATTACCAGAGAATTCCTATGATCTCACAAGCCTTAGTAACAAACAACAGTCGCTATCCTCTTGCAGATGGATTCATTGATAATCTGGTTATCGCTAGGGGCAACACGAAAATTAGATTCAATGAATTCAAATCAGAGCATAATCTTCATTTCAAACCTCATCCGAACTGGCAAGGCCATATTGAGCTGTAGCGCCTGCATTAGTATCAAAATGATCAGTTCAGACAAAATACTCAAGAAAACCAGAAGAAACCTGAAAGATTACGGTTTTGTTATTACCCTTAAAAAGGTTCCTCTCTTTCTCTTTCAACCAGTCTTCGATAGCAAAATCTACAGGATCTACTCCATCAGTCTTGGCGACGAAATAACCCTTAATGAACCTGCGATCAATAATACCGTTGGCCTTACTTTCAAGGTAATCGATCAGGATGGTAAGAAGATCATCAGCCGGATAGAGGACATGGAAGAATGGCTTGAAGGCAAGGTAGTTTCGAAGATAAATGAGGGCTCTCTTTGCCTTGTGGCTATGAATGGCGAGGAAGTAGCAGGCTTTAACATCACATCTTTTAACAGGGTCTATCTTCCTCTGGTAAAAATGCATCGAACATTAAGGACGACTGAAGCATGGTCAGAGCAAATTACTGTGAACAGTAATTACAGAGGCAAAGGTGTTGGAGCATCATTACGGCTAAATATGTTCCGGGAGTTGAAGAAACGTGGCATTAGGAAATTTTATGGTGGTACCCTTATATCTAACTCCTCAAATCTCAGGTTGTCTAGAAAGGTGGGATTCCGGGAAGTCGCTGACATACATTACAAAAAATTCTTCAACTTTAAATTTTGGAGTTACAAAAGGGTGCGGCAGTGACCGAAAAATTCAAAAGGAAATTAGTAAGCCGCTTAACCTTTCCCTTTGCTAATTTTCTGATGAACAGAACCCATATCTTTTCGAATCTCCGCTCCCTGGAGGAAATAGCCTTTTTGCCAGAAGAGAGTATTCGTGACATCCAGGTAAGGAAATTGAAGAGTATTCTCAATTACGCGAACGAATACATACCTTTCCACAGAGAGAGATTCAAAGCTGCAGGATTTCATCCTCAGGATCTCGAAAGTATTGATGATCTACAGGTTATTCCACCTGTCACCCGAGAAGATGTCATCAAATACCATCTGCAGATGGTTGACGAAAGGCTTGGAGAGGAATTAGCGAAGGCCAACAACTCTCATCGAGGCATTGGAGCTCCGATTCCTCTTGCAAGGTTCAGAAGAAATACACTCATAAAAAACGCTTCCAGCGGTACAACGGGCAGCCCAACAGTATTCTTCGACGACGGATCCAGAACTGCACTGAACTGGTCATTTGAGTTTTTCGTCAAGAGATTGTACGGGATTGAACCAGGTTCCCGGGAAGCACGAATGTCTCGGGTGGCTACCGACTACTACAAACATTCCAGTTCCTTCCGTTCCAGACAGATCCTCTGGCGACAACTTATACTTCCTGGCATGAACTTGTCTGAATCAGATTACAGCTACTCATGGAAACAAATTGTCCAATACAAACCTAACGTGCTATTTGGAATCACATCAGCACTGGTCGGCTTGGCTGATTTCCTTGAATCAGCTAATGCCAGCAGGCAAGATTACAAACCTGACCTCGTCGTTACCTGGGCTGCCCCTCTTCACCCCCACGAAAAGCATCTTCTGGCCAGAGTACTTCAATGTCCTGTCACCAATATCTATGGATCCAGGGAAGTCGGTCACGTAGCGGCTCTTTGCACCGAAGGGTCTTTTCACATTAACCAACCAGGCCATGTAGTGGAAAGCACCCCATCAGCAGCCCAGGGTGGAAGCTCAGGCACAGATGAGATCCTGATCACCACACTCGACGCTTCACCAATGCCCTTCATTCGCTACAAGATGGGCGATACCGGATCCTTTCTCAGATCAAAATGCTCATGCGGAATGAACTTTTCCCGTATTACTGATATTACCGGTCGGACGAGTGAGGTATTCACCACCGGCAGCGGAAAATTGCTCGCCCCCAACTTTTGGGCAAGGTTGTTCATGGATGAGCCATTAGTCTCCTCAGTTTCAAGATTTCAGGTCGTATATCGAGACAGGAATCGAGCAACTTTAAAAGTCATAAGAAACAGCCGCTATCTCGAGCACTGTGAGCCCTACTTACGAGATGTCCTGAGAAAGAACTTCGCTAACAATTTCTCTGTGGACATTGAGTACGTCAACTCAATCGACTCCGGTCCCTCTGGAAAATACCAACTCATCATGGATCTTTCCGGAGAAAATACCATTGGGCAATATGATCGCTAGGATAGTGTCTCCTTCGACTGCAGGGATATGGAACGATTATGTCCATTCCCACCAACATGCCATCGCGTGGCATATGTACGAGTGGGGTGACCTTCTGAAAAGACACCACAATGTTGATTTTTTTCCGCTGGCAGCATTGGATGGCTCAAAGATTCGCGGTGTTTTGCCTCTTTATTCAACAAAGACACTCCTAGGCGGTCTCCAACTGATTTCAGTACCCTACTTCGTTGCAGGCGGTATTATTTCTGATAATAGAGATGCGGATGAAACCCTTTTGAGTAAAGCCATCTCACTATCAAAGAAAATGAGGGGGGCTAGAATCACTCTAAAGCACTACGGGAACAGGGTAGAGGGCGACCTTCTCACTGATAACAATTTCTACAACCTGGAACTGGATCTAAGACAGGGTCTCGATCATATATGGGATGATCTCGGGGAGAAGAACAGAGAAATATTACATCTAGCATTGAAAAATAATTTTCAGATGGATGCGCCGTCCGAGAACCTGGACGCCTTTTACAAACTATATTGCAGCTACAATAGATCAAAAGGAATACCCTGCGTCTCCAGGGCTTGGATACACAGTCTGCTTGCCTCAGGCATATACTCCATTGCCCTAATGAAAAAGAACAACTTTATCGTGGCCGGAACCCTTGTAAAAGATTTTAAAAACGCTGTTTCCTTTCCTCTCACATGTGCTTTAACACAGGATGTTTTTTATCCACAAGTGATCTTTGACCTCTACTGGCGTTTGATCGAGAAATTCTCCAATGAAGGGGCGAAGATCTTCCATTCAGGCAGGATACCGAATACTGACTCAGCCCCAGCTTACAGGCTCGGATGGGGGGGAACAAAACACTCCTACTACTATCAATACTATCCGAATAACTCTTATTCTACCGAATTCGGAATAAAAAGAGGTCGGAAAAGAAAAGTATTTCAGGTCATATGGAAAAACACACCTGTAATACTGAGAAAGGCCATTGAACCTGTCCTGATCAAACAATTTCCATAATGTACCAATTTCTCCTCCCAACTTTTTAGAGAAATAATTAATACAAGCTTAAACAACCCGCACTTCATTACAAAAACCATTTTTTTTAACTGATTTTTTAATATGTCATCTCCTGTGCAAATCCTCGATCGTTCCAATGACCCCCAGTGGGATCAGTTTGTCCTTTCTCATGTACACGGGACAATTTACCATACGACTCTCTGGAGGGATTTAATCGTCTCTACTTACGGTTTGAAACCTTACTATCTAGCTATCAAAAATGAATCCGGGTCTATTCAAGCTGCCTTACCGACTTTCTCCGTAAGAAATGTCCTTGGTAATCGTCGGCTCTGCACTCTGCCCCTCGCACAATATTGCAACCCACTAATCAACAATAATGATCAACTTACCGATCTAATCGATTTCGTAAACGACCTACTCAAAAAAACCGGCTCCTTTAATTTTGAACTGAAAACAGACGGGAAGGTTCCAATTGACCCGGGAAAGCAAGCTAACGTCTACAATGGTTTCAACCACTACCGCCTCGACCTGTCCGATGAAATAGCCGCAATTAAAAAACGTTTCCACAAAAGCTGTGTAACACGCTGCATTAATAAATCCCTCAGATGTGGACTCGAACTGAAAAAAGCCACTAGTATTGAAGATGTCAGCACGTTCTATAAACTCTATCTTCACATGCGGAAAAGATTGGGTTTGCCCCCGCAACCTATAGAGTTCTTCAGGCTCATGTGGAAAATTTTTGCCGAAAAGGGCTACATGGATATTTTCTTTGCAGTGCACGAGGGTTCACCTATATCAACCGTGCTGCTCCTCAAATTCAAGGGCACTGTTATCTATGAATACGGTGCATCGATCAGGCATATGATCAATCTGCACCCGAGCCACTTCCTGCTTTGGGAAGCCATCAACCAGGCCAAGGTAGAAAATTTCGAAGTTTTTGACTTCGGAAGAACTTCCAAGGACAACAAGGGACTTTCAAAATTCAAGGAAAGGTGGGGAACCAAGCAGGACGAACTGCACTACTTTTATTTTCCTGCTCTTAAGGGATTCGACAAGACTAAAAATGTCGGTTTCATCACTTCTGCAACACAAAAAATCTCAAAATTCTTACCGAATCGCATTTTTGAGGTCTACGGAAAAATCTTTTACAAACACTTCCAGTAAAACTACTACCATGCATTTCAAGCGCCTTTCGCAATTATACTGTGAATTGAAATTTATCAATTCTCCTGGAGCTCTTAGTTCAGCTATTAGAACAAAGTTTCCCTTTTATATATCGCGAAATTTCTATAATATTTTCAAACATTACAGAGTCCCTCCTTCACTGCAATTGGAACCCACGAACAACTGCAATCTGAGATGTACCGTATGCTCCAGAGATACGGTAACCAGGAGTCATGGGTTTATGTCATATCCCCTCTTTAAAAATATTATCGATGAGGCCAGTAAAATAGGAGTAAAGAGAATTCATTTCTACAATCATGGTGAGCCATTTTTGCACCCCCAGATCATCGAGATGATCACTTACATGAAAGAGAAAGGTATGGGGCTCACCCTATCCACAAACGGCATGTTTCTTGATAACCAAATGGGAGAGCAGCTTCTCTCGGCGGGAGTGAATACTAATGACTACTTGAGGTTCTCAATTTACGGTCATTCTAAACAGGTGCACGAAGGAATCATGAGAAACGTCTGTCACAAAACGGTCTTGAGTAATATCGATAACCTTATTCGATTGAGAGAAATGAAGAAACTCCCCGGGCCAATCTATGAAGTGATTTTCCATAGGTGTGATGAAAACGCTGCAGAGGAGAAACAATTTTACAGTTATTGGAAGACCAGGGTTGACAGGACAATAATGGCCGGAGATATCTCAGTTTCCTACGCAAATTTCAAAATCAGCGATGTCCCCCCTGCAAGATCCAGAACGAGTACCTGCTTGAACCTCTGGGAGCGTATGACAGTTCTATGGAATGGGGACGTTGTTTCTTGCATTAGCGATCTCGACGGTGAGCGGATCTTTGGAAACCTAGAAAATGAAACCATTATTAACGTCTGGCGATCAGAGGGTCTGAGAGAGTTGAAAATCCGGCACCAAATAAAAGATTTCAAGAACCTCCAACTCTGTGAATATTGCGACTGGAACTAAGCAAGTACTGTGGGAAGAATTAAGTTGCTTAAAGTTATTGGCCTATTTCAAAGGCAGGCGTAATCGTTTTCAACTGTGCTAAAATAAACCTGACCTAGCGCTATTGTATGGCTCACCGATGTAGCTTGTATTTTAGAGAGAGAAGGGACTTTTTGTTATTCCTAGAAAGGCTAACTTGGCAAATGACAATTTAGGTCGTCTAAAATTGAAAATATACGAAGTTTAACATTTTTGATTATAGCAGTATTACTCTAGCTGATGATTGTTCTCCAATTTTATCACGCGGTAGTCTTACCTCCCTCCTGAGCAGATAGACAGAAGGCCGGGATCAGCGGGCAAAGCCATGCCCGATTGCAAAGTCTACCTCGTGTACAAGGACGGAGAAGAAGTAGGGCCTGGTGAAGTGGGAGAGATGATTGTCCGTGGGCCCAATGTAATGCAGGGGTACTGGAAAAAACCTGAAACTACCTTTAGAACATTCAGAGAATGGCGATTCCCGGATGAAAAGGTGCTCTTCACAGGTGATTACTTCAGAACTGACGATGAAGGGTACCTTTACTTCCTCGGCAGACGAGACGACATGATAAAAACGAAGGCTGAGCGTGTATCCCCCAAAGAGGTGGAAAACGTTCTCTGTCAGATGGAGGGTATTATTGAAGCTGCTGTTATTGGTGTCGAAGATGAGTTAATGGGCCAGGCAGTAAAGGCTTGTGTGAGATTCGACGACGGCATGATTATATTAGAAAAAGATGTTTTGAAGCACTGCAGCGAACACCTTGAATCATACATGATACCCAAATACATTGACATTCTTGTGGATTTTCCAAGGACCCCCAACGGTAAGGTAGACAAGCAAGCACTTCAGAACATTATTTCCTAACTAATGAAGTATTTAATTTTCTAAAATAAGACAACTTATACTTGTTTTTGACTAAGGTAATGCCTATTTAACACTTCTCCAGAAGTAAACAATCTAAAAGCCTGGAATAAATGCAATGAAAAAACCACAAATTCTAATGATTGTCGAAAATGTGTACGTAGGCGATCCAAGAGTGATAAACGAAGCACAAACCCTGAAGGACAAGTTCGGTGTAACTGTTCTTGCTTTGCGATTAAAGGGAAATAAACTTGTAGATAATATTGATGGGATAAGGATCATTGGAATACCTGCTATACCAAACGTTATTCCAGGTAAATCAATATACATTCTCCAGTATTTATACTTTACACTTTGCGCTTCTCTCACTTTTCTGATCTCATATCCATTTTTGAGATACAAGGTGATCCACGCCCATAACCCACCTGATACTTTATTTATTGTTGGGGTTTTAGGAAAGCTTTTTGGAGTAAAGTTTGTTTATGATCATCATGATTTGTCGCCAGAGTTATATATTTCCAGATTTTCAAATCCGGAAGATATTTTTTACAAGATATTAACCAAACTTGAAAGTATCTCATGTAGATTAGCAGACATCGTTATAACTACGAACAAGTCTTACTTGAAATTGATTACAAAAAGACATAATTTGAAAAAAGACAAATTATTTGTGGTGAGAAATGATCCTATCATAGAGGATTTTAAAAGTGCGTCATTAACCGCTCCTTCTACAACAATAGATCAGGATAAACATCTCCTACTTTTTGTAGGAGCAATTAATCCACAGGATGGTCTCGATATTCTTATGGAAGTTATTAGAATTTTGGTATATGACTTCAATAGGACTGACTTCATATGTAACATTATTGGTACAGGAGATTCCTTAAATTCAGTCAAAAAACAAGCTTTAAACCTGAAAATTGGAGATTTTGTGGATTTTAAAGGGTTTACATCTGACAGAAAATTTATTGCTGATTATTTATCGAATTCATCTGTTGGATTGGAACCTGCTCCAAAGAATCCTGTCAACAATTACTCAACTTTTATAAAAATTATGGAATACATGGTGGCAGGTATTCCAATTGTGGCATTTGATCTTTTAGAATCAAAGTTTTCCGCTGGTGATTCTGCAATCTTCATCGAACCTGGAGATATTTATGGATTTGCTGATGCAATTGACAGATTATTGAAGGATAAGAGGCTATGTGAAGTTTTAGGGGCAAAGGGTAGAAAGCGTATTCAAAATAATTTAAACTGGAGTAACTCTAAATCGATTCTTCTTGAAGCGTATTCCTCAATTTTTCCGGATATGAAATAATATCAGTCTGTGTTGTTAAATATATTAATAATCATTACTATTACAGGTTACGAATTCACTTCTTCATTTCTTAAAATCGAATAATTGTAATTCACTAAGCAAATTGAAACAGGACAGATTAAATATCATTTGCATATCCCCCTCTCCCTGGGATTATCCTATTTGGACCAATAGGCAGCATATTATGAATCTCGTATCAGAGGACCATTTTGTATTGTATGTTTTTCATCCAAAGTTTTTTCGAAGCACCTTAAAGCGTAATCTGACATTTTTCAGGTCTAGTATAAATACTAGACTTGCTAATCAGTCGTATAATGTAAAACTATTTACGCCATTTATTATTCCCTTCGCTTATATCATACCTTTCCTTCATAAATTGAATATTCGCTTATCTTCCTTTGTTATTAAGAGAATTTTGAATAAATTGGGTATTACCAAATATGTGCTTTGGTTTTATGACCCAGAATCAGGTTCATATATGAACTTTTTGGATCCAAAACTATCTTGTTACGATTGTGTTGATGATTTCAAAGCTATGCCTGGTTATAAAGACCCAGTTATTCAAAGAAGATTGATCAATAATGAGAATAAACTAGTTAGAAATTGCGACATTGTTTTTACAACATCGAGCAAATTGTACAATCAGAAAAAGCTACTTAATGCAAATACATTTCTCGTTGAAAATGTTGGTGATTTTGAACATTTTAGTAAAGCCAATACTCAAAATTTTTCAAAACCTGTGGATTTTCCTGAAATTAGTGGAAAAGTTGTAGGCTTCGTTGGAGCTCTTGACAGTTACAAAGTTGATTTCGAGCTAATTGAACATCTAGCCACAAGTAGGCCTGATTATTCTTTCTTGTTTATAGGATCTAAAATGAGTTCAAAAAATAATTTGACTGCTCTACCTGATAATAAAAACATATATTATCTAGGACAAAAAGCATACGATGCACTTCCTTCATACTTATGTTTCTTTGACGCTTGTATAATACCATATTCAATAAATGAATATACCCTCGGAGTATTCCCAATCAAATTTTTTGAATTCCTAGCTACTGGTAAACCAGTTATTACAACAAATCTACCTGCTCTTAAATCTTATCAACAATTTGTAGGATATTCGTCATCCAAAAGCGAATTTCTACAAAATCTTGACGACGCATTATTCCAAGATACAGAAATAATTAAATCAGTAAGGGTGAGTATCGCGAGCAATAATGACTGGAAAAGTCGAAAATCTAAGCTGCTATCCCATATATTCAACATGTTTGAGGATGTATAAGTGAATATTGGATTTGAGGCAAGATGGATAGCTCAACCTAAAACCGGTTTTAGCAATTATTCATTAAATTTGTTAAAAGAGTTATCTTATATTGATGTTCCTAACTCTTATTATGTTTATTTAAATAGTGAATATAACAATTTAGATATATTTTCCAGGCCCAACTTTCATAAAGTCGAGATAAAAAGACACCATGCCTTTTATAAACACGCCTCAATACCTTTTGATATTGCATTCAAAAAACGTAATTACGATCTTTTTCACTTTCTGTACAACGCACCTTCATTATTCGTTCCATGCCCATTCATTCTTACGATGCATGACGTTAGTTATAAATACATTCCAGATATGTTATCTAAAAAAGATCTTATCTCTTTGAATACTCAACTACATCTAGCTGCTAACAAAGCAGAAAGAATAATAACGATATCTGAAAACTCCAAAAAAGACATCATGCAGTTTTATAGAATTCCTGAGGATAAAATAACAGTTATATATCACGGCATAGATTCTACTTTTAAGCCCAACTATGATTCAAGCAAGTTTGATAATATAAAATCCAAATATAATTTACCTGATAATATTATTCTGTATGTAGGTACATATTTACCTCACAAAAACCTGGATACTCTCTTATATGCTTTCAAAGAACTGTTAAAGCAATCTCCTTTAAATTGTAACTTAGTTTTGGCAGGTGGGAAGGGACGCAACTCTGATAATATTTTAAAACTCATCTCAGATTTGGAATTGCAATCGAGGGTGTTCTCTATAGGATTCGTTGATGACGAGGATCTCCCAACTTTATATACACTTGCTGACGTTTTTGTGTTTCCTTCGCTCTATGAGGGATTTGGTCTTCCTATCTTAGAGTCAATGGCCTGCGGTACACCGGTTATCGCTGCAGATTCATCTTGCTTACCCGAAATTGGTGGAAATGCAGCAACCTATTTCCCCTCAACTAGTAAAGATGATCTTGCTCGTTCACTACATTTACTTTTAACTAACAAAGTAATCCACAAACAATATTCGTCCCTCGGGTTACAACATGCAACCAAATTTACCTGGAGTGAGGTTGCCAGTAAAACATTAAATCTTTATTCTGAAATTGCAGGTTTATACTAATGAACAATAGCACAACTAAACCACATAAAATTCTTTTTATTAGGCCTGTACTTAATCGTTACGGAGCCACAAAATCAATAATAAACATTGCCAAAGGTCTTAGTATGATGGGGCATGAAGTAATATTTCTATCAGCTAATACAACTAATCAAATGCAAGATTTACTTGAAAAAGATGGTTTTAAATATTACTGGGCACCACTAAACCCTAATAATAAAAGTATATTTTCTTATTTATCGTCATTTTTGAGAATAATTTATATATGCAAAGTTGAAAGTATCGATTTAATCCATAGCCATCATCGTTGGTCTTCCTTTATATCATTAATTCCCAAAGTACTATTAAACATCCCGCTTATTACAACCTGCCATAATATACATACTGATAAACGTCGATACTCTTATTGGGGTGATGGTATTATTTGTGTTTCTCATAACACTAAAGGTCATTTAATTGAACATTATCACATCGATGAAAGAAAAACTATAGTAATTGAAAACTGTATAAACCTACCAAATAAAGTAAACCATACCAATCAACACGTACTTTCTCTCAAAGATGATGTTCGTTACATTGCAAATATCGCAAGACTTTCGCCGGAGAAAAACCAGAAAATGCTTCTTACTGCATTTTCATTAACCCTTAAAATATACTCTGATGTTGCATTGTTAATGGTAGGCGGTGGAATTCTGATGGATGAACTCATTTCATTAACCAAAGATTTGGGAATTATTGATAACGTACATTTTTTAAATGAAATCAACAATGTTTTTACAATATACCAGCTTATAGAGTTTAGTGTTATTTCTTCATATACAGAAGGTCTCCCAATGACCCTACTTGAGTCTTTCGTTTATGGAAAACCCGTGATTTCGACTAATGTCGGAGGTATATCTGAAGTTTTAATACACAATAATAATGGGTTACTTGTACCAAATAATGATCCAGATTCTATGTCAGCTGCAATACTACGGTTACTTGAAGATCCAAGCTTAACTTCTAATCTCGGTATAAATGCTTATAAATTAGCATCAAGTGAATATAGTATCGAGTCTATCTCAAAAAGAACATTTTCATATTATAACTCTATCAAACTTAGTTGATGTATTATTAAACAATAAATCCATATTTCAATTACCATTATATTTAAATATTTTGTTGCTGGAATATTCCTGCCTAATACCCTATGCACTATTTAATATATTTTTTAGGACTTATTATATTTATTTATGTTCCTACGCTATCTGTTTATTCGATTTCCGCATTTATTCCATTTTGGATTGAATGGGAGTTAACAGATATTTACAATATTAATTTAGGGCTTGCAGATTTTGCAATCGTTGCCTCACTAATTGGTTTTTCAGTAAAATCCAAATTAAAGTTAGACAAGGATTCTAAATGCATTTTTATTATAATACTATTCTTCACTATATGGATTGCTCTCTCAATAATTCTTAATCCCTTTGAAGGATATTATAATACAAAAATGCTGATATGGAGAATATATAAATCTACATTTCTATATATATCTTTTATGGTATTTTATTATGCTATAAATTCGAAGCGCAATATATTGATGATTTATAAATTAATCCTTCTATCATCAACACTAGTTGCACTTATAGGAATCCTTCAAGTATTTTTGAATATTCCCATCACTATTAAAATAGGTGATTATTGGAAAACAATCCCCTTTCATACCGGAAGACCTTTGATTGGAAGAGCTTTTGGTACATTAACTCATTCTAATGAGTTCGGTGCATTTCTAGTATTTCCACTAATCTCATGTATTACCTTTCTTTTGCATAAATGCTTCTTTATTAAGCGCACCATTCTTGTATCCATCATTGCAATATTATCTATCTCATTATTATTAACATTTTCAAGAGGAAGTTGGGCTGCAGCAATATTTTCATTTATACTCTTATGCCTTTTGTCGAAGGCTTTCAAGAAATCTAACATTCTATATTTGTTAACTATAATTCTTATGCTTTCAATAGCAGGTAAAGGTTTATTTCCTAATGTTGATTTATTCCCTGGTGAGGTTTCCAAAAGATTATTTTCGATGAAGGATCCAAGTTCAGATGTTGCAATGGCTCCAAGGTTTATAAGATGGTCATACTATTTTGACAGAGCACTAGAGAAACCTTTTTTTGGTCATTCCGTAATTTCTGATTCTGAAGCATCTAGTTATTTAGATAACTATGCACTCAGCACCCACAATACATATTTATCTTTTGCGATGAAATACGGGATTATTGGTTTATTCATGTATTTAATCATTTTGTATAGATTCTTACACATCGCCTATAATATGTTCATATTTTCCGACGACCAATTCTTTAAATTATTATTTTTATCTATATTCACATCATTCTTCAGCCTGTTCCTCATATCAGCTCAGCTTGCCTCTATATTCGAAGATAAGCAATTACTAATACTGCTAATGGTAATGATGTCAATCGTATATAAATATAACTATTTTAGTCAACCTGACTCTGCTTAACGTTATTGATTGCTTTTTACAAATTGTGATTCGTAATACACTTTAATCTATTTCTAATATACGAGTAATAATATGCCCATCAGCTACATATAATTTAATATGGATTATAAAGTAAATACTATTGCTAGCACTTTTTGGATGCAAGCAGGCAAATTATTAGAGTTTACTTTTACTCTCGTGATTTCAATTGTTCTCGCGAGGTCCCTTGGACCAACGAAATTCGGTATATACTCAAGTTTAATCGCATATTTTTCACTTTTTGCTGTATTAATATCTTTTGGCTTAGAACAGTCACTAAATACATTTATACCAAAATTTGGTAAAGATGGTTACGTTTCTCAAATCGGAACGCTATATGCAACATCGATTTTTTTGCGTTTAATAGCATTATGCTTTATTATAACACTTAGTGTTTATTTTAGAGATTACATATCCGTTACATATTTTAAAGATGCTTCCCTCAGTTATTTAATATTATTTTCGGGAATATTCTTCTTATTCAAGAATCTTTCAACATTACTATCATTTTTCTATTTGAGTTTATTAAATACTAAATTTGTAACCATAGTTTCGAATATAACACTTTTATCTATTCTATTTGCCACCAGCGTTGTCCTCCTGCAAAAAAAGAGCTTGGAACTATTATTTACCATTTATGCACTTATATATTTAGTAACCACTCTTATATATTTATATTATAGTAAAACATATCTTGTAAAAGGCTCCATTTTTAACGTTTCAAAAGATATTATCTCTTTTAGTAAGTTAGTTTGGTTAACAAATATATTTCGCTTTTTATTACATAAACAAGCCGATATTTTTCTATTGCAAATTCTCGGTATTGGTTTCATTGGCATTGCGTATTACAGTGTCACATTCAGTATAGTAGACCTCTCTTGTACTATTCTAATTTCTGGTATTCTATCTATCTCTCTTCCAATTCTATCGGGATTTTATTCAGCTGGAGATATTGATCGGGTAAGTAAAGGCTGGAGAGTTCTACTTTACTACGGTAATGCATTTTCCACTCCAATCCTTATATTTTTAATATTTCATGCGAAAATTATTTTAACTACCATCTATTCATCCGATTATTCTGCAGCTTCACCACTTCTACAAACTTTTGCTACTTTTTCACTTATCGGAAGAATATTTGGAGGTGGCATAAATACTTCTCTATTATATGTCATCGATAAAGCAACTTTACCACTTATATATTCAATAATCGGTGGATTTCTTAATGTAATTTTGAACTTGATTTTAATCCCAAAAATTGGTGCTTATGGTGCTATTATATCCACTGGGGTTTCCAATTTATTGATCACTTACATTCTATTTAGATATACTCTTAAATTTACAAACGCTACGTATCCATACATTTCAATTCTAAAAATATTATTAATCAGCTTAGTAGCCGGGTATTTGTCATCCTTATACAATGGTTCAAGTATTCTATCTTTATTATTGATGCTTTTAATATATAGTCTAATATTTGTAACCTTATCATTCATTATTAAACCATTTTACAATGAGGATCTTAAACATTTCACAGCGATCCCTCTTCTACATAGGTGTCTTAAAGTTTTCTCTGCGTAAATGGTACAACACAGTTGTTAGTATATCAGGGTTACATCCGTTACAATAAGGTAACTATGCAAACAGTTTCGTTACAAATCTGTATCTTATTCTTCTTATAAGGTTATTTTTATGGTTCAATTTTTGGCATGCTTAATGCACAATTTCAGTGTTGGTAAATGGGATATATCATGAGGGATATATCATGAGCTGTATCCTTTCTAAAACAAGTTAGCCTAGAGCTAATTTATGTTAAAAGGAGAAAATTATGAAATTTTTCATATCAACCCTTGCTGCACTTATACTCCTTAATATTACATCAATAGCACAGTCCGAAACATATTATATATCAAGTAGTGCATCTGATGATTTGTCCATTGGTACATCAACATCTGCGCCTTGGAGTCGCTCACCAGGTATGAAGGGTTTTAATGGTAACTACACACCTAATCCTGATGATATTTTTATCTTTAAAGGTGGAGAAACCTGGGACTCAAATAATTTTCCACTTATTGTTCAATCTTCAGGCTTATCACCTAACACATTTTATACTTTTACAATTGATGAATCGTGGTTTTTAGGGTCCAATTTCTCGTATCCCACATTTGACCTTGAACACATTGAACCATGTGCTATAAATATTAAAAATTTGGATTATATAAAGGTAGAAAAAATAAATTTTATTAACCCTGCTGATCCATCTAATACTTATAATTCTGTCGTATATATTGAAAGTTCAAATAACATAACTATTAATAACTCGATAATTGATTCGGGCACTTCTCTAGGGGACTCTACACCTATAATACTATTAAATATTAGTTTTATAAATATCACAAATAATTATTTAAGATCAGGTTCATCCGATGAAAATCCAGATGTTATCCTAATAAGGCCATGGTGGAAAATGGAACACATTTCAATTCTGAACAATGAAATTTTAAGCGAGAGTGGAGATGGTATCCATATCCATGTTGAGGACGTACAAACATATTCATCAACTTATCCACAGGGCAATTTAACGTTCTATGGTCCTATTACAATTGAGGGAAATGATTTCCATGACTTTAGCGGAAGCAAGTTTCCTATAATCATAATTGGTGGTGCAAAAAATCTTTTCATTAAGCGAAATAAATTTCATGGATTAATCTCTACTGGAAGTGCTATAAGATTTGGTAATGTAAATAGTTTCTTCCATGATGCTAACGGTAACAAGAAATATTATTGGTATAATAATGTGCAAGTACATGATAATATATTTTATAATATAACAACTCCTGTTGACAAGGGTTGGGGTATAATATCATTGTATAATACTGATATTAGCAACAGCTCTAGTGAAAATTACATTTATAATAACTCAATTTGGCAATCTGAAAGCAATTCAGCGGTTGATATTGGGTTTTACTTCGCTGGCACTAACAATGCGTCCTGGAGAATTAGTAACAATATTATTTCTGGATTTAATAGGCCATTCTTTATTAAAGACTCATCATCTCCTGAAATATCTAGTAATGTATTTTACAATTATAATACCTCTTCAACTTTTGGCAGCAATGCAATATTCGGAAATCCTTTTTTCGCTGACCCTGAAAATGGAGATCTCAGTATTTTAGAGCAATCACCAGCAAATGGTAATGGTTCTAATTTATCTAGTTTAGATTCTGACGACACTTTAGATTATGCAAGGTTTCCGAGGTCAACGATCACTGCGTGGGATATTGGTGCTTATGAGATCCGCGGAATCGCTCCCACTGCTCCATCAAGTGTCGAAATTAGTCAATAATACATTATAGTAGGGGCTGTCCTAGATAACTGAATTATTCTAGGATGACCGCATGCGCAAAAGTCGTTTAAGTAATTCGAAGCAACACAAGCTCATAGAGCATTTTGTATCTGGTTCAACAGCAAGGACAGCAGCTGCATTGATCGGTGTGCATCGTAACACGGCAGCTTAGTATTTCCATCGTTTTCGGCAGTTGATCCATAAGACCATCGAAGATGAAACACCTCTCTTCGGAGAGATCGAAGTTGATGAATCCTATTTCGGTGGTCGTCGCAAAGGGAAACGCGGCCGTGGTGCTGGCGGCAAAGTCCCTGTATTTGGCATATTAATGCGGGGTGGCAAGATATACACGAAGGTCATTCCTGACACCAGTTCAACCACTTTGATGCGTATCATGGAGGATAAGATCGCCCCTGACAGCATTGTTTATACAGACTCCTATCGCAGTTATCTTATCGCATATATACAAAAGTGTTTCGGAAGAAGTATGAAAGATAATACTTATAAAGAGTAGAAAACAGTCTTTGCTCTTTGTTAGATTTGGCGCACCGGGTGCAAAATACTTTCTGGATAGAAGGAGACTTACAATGCAAAGCATTCCCAAAACCGCCTTAACTGCAATTACTGGAGCAATGCTTTTGCTATCGGGGGGCTGAGCAACCACTAATAACTCACTTGCTGATATCGATGGTAGTCCTAAGAAGCTTATTATCGCAAATGAGAAAGAAGTTCATAGTACTGCAAGACCTGCAGAGAGAGACATTGTAGGAACTGTGGAGTACGGGAGCGTATGCAGCGGATAGTTCAGGTTTGTGGCAGAGTATATATATGCCTACTCGTTACTTTTATTACTATATCTTTAGCTATAACAGTTAATAAGACAAGTGCTGTATCTACGGCACTATATTCTGGATTTCTAGCAAGTTTAGTATTCAATCGATATGGTTATCGTTATGGTTATCGTTTTTATAGACGAATGCTTATATGCTGCAACTTAATGTTTGTTGTGTCATATTTGCTTTTGTTCCGTCTGCAGCAATTCAACGATAAAATTATTAATGTCGAAAGTCCTGACTCATTGTTTATCCACCTTGCAGTCCTCGTCGTGGTTTACAATGCTGCAACAATAATAACAAAAGTATATCATCATAAGGATCGAAACATTAAAGTATTCGCTGTATTGTTGTTTGTAGCAATGTATGCCGTTGTTGGGCATAATTTGTCACAGGAAATCAGGATGACGGCTAGCCATGAACCGCAGGACAAGACCTATAGTCATGACGGATACCATCATATTAAGATTTTCTATCAAATGAAACAAGGAGTTGGATACTATGACGCTTTCAATGCTTCACAATCTCAAGATATAAGGAGCCGTGATAATAAGCCTGCAAAGTTTTGGTTCGGTTGGAGATTGCCAACCTTGCACTATCTTCTCTACTATATGCCCCAGGCGTCTTGGATAGTCTATGCATTTCTTCTGCTTAGCCTAATCGCTATGTGGTGCCTATATGGGTTGTTGCGCCTGGAATATGATTGGGTAACTAGCCTTGCGAGTGTTTCCATAATAGTGCCCTATTTCTTATATGGAGCATCGTCTATATGGTTTATGCATATGGAGTATTGGGCTGGATTTGTTTTCATCTACGGCATTACATCTTATGCATATAGCAGGCGAAATCTCAGTCTATTGATGTTTGCTGCAACTGTTTTCACTCGCGAAATATTTCTATTGCCACTATTTGGCGTATTCTGCTACGCACTGGTGAGAAGAGATTGGAAATACGCAGTTAAGATTCTAGGTGTAGTCACAGCGTTTGCAGTCTATCTCTATTGGCACTTTCAAAACGTCGCGCAACAGATCGAACATGTGTCTATCTTTCCTGCCGCCAATATAGAACAGAAGCTTTCAGGTGGGATAAATTTCCTATTAACTACAATCAAGTTTGGCACTCAATTGTATTGGATCCGTATTGTGGTGCCCATCATGTGTCTCTTAGCTATAATACCTCTGATTAAAAGCCACTTGCACAAGTGTAGGTCATCTGTGGTCTTGTGGACATGCTCTGTTACTGTTTTGGGGTTCACTATTACAGGGAATGAATTCAATGGCTACTGGGGAATTCTTTACGTTCCCATTGCTGCATCGTATGGCTTCGTTGGCCTTGTCAACTGTGTTGCGCTGTTGGAACCTTGCGCGGGATGGGCGATCCTCTCACGTGAGAAATCGCGCACCGAAACCATGGAAGGATGTGATTAATCGAGGTATCCTTCGCCTCAATTAACAGTGAACTAGCTCTCCTGAAGAAGATGTTCATTCTGACCATCCAGCGGGGCAAAACTCAGGACAACCCAGAAAAGGGAGTCAATCTGTTCAAGGAGGACAGAAGACGTATCAGATACCTCTCCAAGTAGGAATATGTGAAGCTCTTGTCAACGTGCAACACAGGCCTCCACAGACTGGTCATCTTCACCCTGAACACTGGGTGCCACCTCAGTAAGATTATCAGCCTGAGACGGGATGACGTTGACTTTGCAGAAGGCTTTATCACCATACAGGCTGCCTACGGTAAGAACTAAGGCACCCGCAGGTTTCCGGTCAATGAGGCCATCAGGAACCTCCTGAGGGACGCACAGGATGAGGGGCAACAACCCCCCCGTGTTTTCCTGAACAACAACTAAGAGCCGTACAGGGCAGACTCCGTAACCTTCACCTTCCGAAACTACTGGGGTCAGACATCACATCCTTACTTTTTTGTATTGACAACTTTTCTACTCCAAACCCCCTGCTTTCCTCTGCGAAACTCTGACCATCCTCTATCATTTCTATGCAAACAATAAATTGCATATTATGTGAAAGTAATGCTGGTTATCCTATCATCAGTGAGGATTTGTATATTGGCCGCAAATGCACCATTTGTGACCTTATATTTGTTTCACCTAGACCAACCCTGGAAGCAATCATTAGTATATATAAAAACGACAAATCTGCAATCTACTCAAATCCATATTCAAGCAATACTTTTTATAAGCTATTGCATTCCAAGCACACTATTCAATTACTGTCAAATTATTCACCAACAGGTTCAATATTGGATATTGGAGCTGGGGGGGGTAATTTTCTGAAACAAGCAGTTTCATCTGGATACGATCCCTTTGCTATCGAGTTAAATAAGAATAATGCCGATTATATTAGTAAACAGTTAAATATTCCTTGCGAACAAAGGCCCTTTGATTTAAATAGCTTTCAAAATATATCATTTGATATAGTTTATCACTGTAATTTGCTTAGCCATCTATACGATCCAGTTAAAACTTTCCTTTCTATAAACTCAAAATTAAACGATACTGGTTTACTTTTCTTTGAGACAGGTAATTTAGGTGGCTTACCTGATAATTTGCTTAATAAATTCGATAAATTTGATTTACCTGATCACCTATTCTTTTTTGGCAATAAAAGCATCGAATTATTACTTAATAAAACCGGATTTAAGCTAATTAATATTGCAACCTACTCTTTGGCACCAAATATAGAATATAGATATTTTAAAGCAAATATCAAATCACTTGTTAGACATATTTTACATACAACTACCATAAGCAAATATCATAGCAATAATAACAGCAATCAAGAGCAGATCTCTGATTTGAATATTAGCAAAATACGCACTAGATATATATATCAATATATTGATTTTATCCTAACATATAAAATAGGGAGCTATTTATTTAAGAAGGATCGACCCCAAACGATGATAGTTGTTGCTAAAAAACTGTAATAATATTTATTGTATAACTATCCATCTTTTATTTTTTTTATTTTGGAGATTTGCATGCTTAATAATGACAAAATGATTGAGTTCCAAGCTGAGTGTCACGACTTAGTAAAAATAGATAATTTCTCATCAAAACAAGATTATGTTCTCCATTTGATTCATTGCAAAGCTTACCACACTGCTGCAAAACTAGCGAATAATGGAACCGTCTTGGATCTAGGATGTAATCTTGGCTATGGCACTTCAATTATTAGCAAAGCTAGTAACCTTATAATTGGTGTAGATGTTTCAAACAGAGCTATCGAATCGGCACGTTCGAAATATAAAGAGTCCAATATTGACTTTAAATTAGTTGACGGAAAGATTTTACCATTCGAGGATAAGATGTTTGATTTAGTAGTGAGTTTTCAAGTACTGGAACACCTCGTAGAATACAATAATTATTTTTCAGAAGTCAAACGCGTTTTAAAAGATGATGGTATTTTCCTGCTTAGTACACCTAACGCAACCTTGCGCCTTAAACCTGGTATGAAACCATTTAATCCATTTCACCACAAGGAATTTACCTATGATGAGTTAAATATATTGCTATCCAATTGGTTTCAGTACTCAAATATTTATGGATTATTTGCCGAAAAGGAAATATATGAGATTGAGTATAATAGGGTCAAATTGGGTCTGGAGAATTCGTTAAAAAGAAATAATGGAATATATCTAATGCGTAATATTATAAGAGATGTTATCCCTGATACCCTTATATACAAATTAAAGGAAATATTACATAATTACTATAAGAAAAGTAATAAAGGTATTAAAGATGTTGAATTAATTAATTTTATAAGCAAATACTCAATAAATCATCTTACATACGAAAATTGCAACACTGAAAATTCACTAGATTTTCTAGCTATTTGCTCAGATCACTTTAAACATGACGTAATATCTAATTCAGATATAATAAAGCATTTGAATCAATATACTTCATGAAAATTTTATTTATTTCTAATTCCTACTATCCAAATATTGGTGGAGTTGAGTCAGTTTTACTCAATTTAACAAAGCAATTATCTATAAACTCAATTCAACCAATCGTTGTCACTACGCGATGGCCAAAGTCACTTCCTTATTCTACTTCGCATTCTAATGTATTAATATATCGTTTGCCTTTTCGTTTTCCTAGTATAAATCCATTACGTATACCTGGATTTATATTTAGATTCATACAAAGTAATTATTTATTATTCAAAATTATCAAATATCATAAGCCAGATATAATAAATGTACACTATATTACCGAAAATTGCTTATATGCACTTATTGCCTCTTTATTGTTCAAAATACCCTTAGTTTCATCTTTTCATGGTAGTGACATTTTAGAATTTTCTAAACGCAGCACCCTTCATAAATATATATATAGTCTTATTGTAAATCATTCTTCCCATTTAACATTTAACTCTACCTTTCTAAAACATCATCTCATCAATACTATTCCAAAATGTTCTACAAAAAACTCTTCTGTGTTACCAAACGGCATTAATTTGCCAGATGATAGCCTTGAAACAAAGCCTAATTTCTTATCAATTCCCTTCATTCTGGGCGTCGGCAGGCTTGAGCATTTCAAAGGATTTGATCTGTTAATTGAAGCTTTTCATATTATCCAAAATAAATACCCCAATTCTAATCTCATAATTATAGGCGATGGTCCCGAGTTAAATAAATTAAAGCTTCTAACAAAACAATTAGAAATTTCTAATAAAGTATCATTCTTAGGCTTATTAAATAGTACCACTATCTCACTTTACTACAAATTATGTGAATTTGTCGTTGTTCCTTCTAGGAGGGAAGCCTTTGGTATTGTTATTCTTGAGGCCTACTCACATTCAAAACCAGTCATTGGCTTCAATGTTGGTGGAATACCTGAAATTTTAACTAATGAAAGGGGTATTTTGATAAAAGATCTAAATAAAGATTCTTTAGCAAAAAGCATAACAAAACTTTTAGGAGACAGAAAACACACAGACATACTTGGCAAAAACGCTTATAATTATGTTAAAGATTTATATTTATGGCCTAATATAATAAATAAATATATTTCAATTTATAAATCTTTATCTTAGGTATTACTCTAATAACTTAGCATAATGACGATAACATATTATATTAATAATCTTATGAGAAAGATTAATTATATTAGAGAATCGTACTTACTTCACTTGAAAGAATGCTTTCATTTCCCAATGTATCAAAAGCAGTCACTGAGAAATATATTGACCTACCAAGTGGAAGGCCACTGATACTACAACTGGTCGAACTTTCTATTGAAACTACTTCAGTGTATGTTTGAGATGATTCACCATAATAAACGCGATATCCTGCTAAATCAGTTAGTTGACTTCCATCCTCATTATAATTTGGAGCCTGCCAGGAAAGAATAACACTTCCTGTAGGTACTTCTGCAACAGGCGTTTCTACTCCACCACAGCCGAAAAGTAAAAAGGACATAGATATCACAACTATAATTGTGAAAGATGAGACAACTCTGTGTATGAATGAAGTATTCAATCTCATGCCATTGCTCCAATATGGTCAAAGCGGTGACTCCGTACTGGATGAAGCAAAAGAGGTGCCAAACACTCACTTGTTATAAGTCATTGAGAAATAAGTATAATATTTTACATGGTGTAGCTAACGTTACACAATAGTAACAGCCGATTCCTTATTTGTAACAGCAGCATAAGCTCTATAGTGCACCTACGTTTGACCCCATGGTAGACAGCATCTTATGAATTCTCCCCCAGACTGGATAAAAAGTAGTTATTAACTGATCCGTGTATTTATAAGGATCATATTTCTTGAACAGAAAATTCCAACATATAATTTTCGGCGCTATCTGGATTGCCGTTTTCATAACCCCTGTTTCGGAAATGTTCTCTATCGCTCTGATAAACGATACATACTCACATATTCTGGCAGTCCCGTTTATAAGCGCGTATTTTTTCTACACGAACCGGAAAATAATTTTCACTCCAGACCATTCGTTTGCAAGACGCCACCTGTTTGGAGTAATCCTGATATTCACAGGTCTTATACCGTTGGGGACTTCCAAATTTCTCGTAGACAACTTGTCACAAAATGACCAACTATCTCAGATAATTTTCGCCGCGGTTATGACCTTGCTCGGGTACTGCCTTGTAACTCTAAAGAATCTCTCGATCAAACCGGCGCTCTTCCCTGCCCTATTTCTTCTGCTGGCAGTGCCCATTCCGGACCTGGTAAGGGAATCAACCATCACCTTTCTTATACATGGCTCCACGGTTGTCACCGAGGCCATGTTTAGAGTTGTCAGGGTACCGTATTTCAGAGAAGGGGTTACATTCCAGCTGCCAGGTATTGCAATAGAGGTCGCCAAAGAGTGCAGCGGTATACGCTCAAGCATTGGGATGTTGATAACTGCCCTGATCGCGTCTCACATGTTCCTGAAACGGATATTGGCCAAGTCTTTACTGGTAATTTCCATCATCCCCTTTGTGCTCATCAAGAACGGTATCCGCATTACTACCCTCACCCTACTGGCCGTGTATGTAGACAAGAGTTATTTAACGGACAGTTTTCTGCACAAAGGCGGCGGTGTTGTTTTCTTTGCTATAACTCTTCTTTTGATGTTTCCAGTATTGATCTATTTGAGGCGGTTGGAGCACAAAAAGGATAAAGGTATAAAACCCGGGACAACTCTTTTCAAAAAGAATCCTGTGTAGCCTTTAACAAAAGGATGCTGACATGAAAATGTTCATGGAAAGTCGTGTGTTAAGAAACCCGATCAATAAATCACGCTCTTCTGGAAAGGCCAGTGGAAGGAAATGTGTGCTTCAAACCACTGTTTTCTGCTTCCTGGTAGCTTCTCTGTTGATGGTCAGCGCCTGCTCTGACCCCGCCAAGGCCTTTACCAAACACTTTGACAGGGCCAACGAATACATAGAGCAGGAAAAGTTCGAAGAGGCCCGAATCGAGCTCTTCAACAGTTTGAAGTACAAACCGGAAGATGTGGATGTTCTTCTCAAGCTGGCCCGGGTGCAGGTACGCCTCGGAGCCTTTGCTGAAGCTGCCGGGACCTATAGGGTTGTACTTAAAAGCGATCCGGACAATCGGGATGTGGCTGTGGAATATAGTCAGCTTCTGCATGCAGGAAAGGGCTATCAGGAAGTAAAGAGGGTCCTTTCCGGGATCCTGGAAAAAAATCCTCATGACCCGGATGTACTCCTTCTGCTTTCAGCCTCCCTGGCACGCCTGGGAGAACAGAAAAAGGCACTGAGCTATGCCGAGCAGGCAACGGGAATTAAACCCGCAGAACTCAATTACTGGCTCAACCTGGTGCAGGTCAGGCTTATTGGAAGGGATTTTAGGGGCGCCGAAAAAGACCTGGCAAAGTCTGACTCTATTAGCCCCGGGCATGCCAGCGTCCAGCTGGCAAGAATAGAACTACGCCTGGCCCAAAAACGGCTTGATGAGGCTATCAGTCTTTTTAAGAAATTGGTCTCTGATAACCCGGAAAACAGGGTGTACAGGAGCAGATACACAATGCTCCTGGAAACCCTGGGGCATGATGAGGAAGCAAAGGACAGTTACGAGGACCTGCTCGCAGAGGAAGATGATGCTGTCATCAGAAACAAGCTGGGACTGCTGCTTATACGCCTGAAGGACCAGGACGGGGCCATGGAAAACTGGACAAGGGCGATGGAAATGCAGGAGTCATTTATAGATCCCCGTTTGAACCTTGCCCGCCTGCATCTTGCCAGGGATGAGAATGACAAAGCTCTTTCCCTTGCCGAAGGCATACTTGCGATGGACAGCGAGAATCCGGCTGGCCTGGTGATGCGGGCTATGGTCCACCTGAAAAAAAGGGAATACAGCAAAAGCATTCCAGATCTGCAAAAAGCCCTGGAAGCCAACCCGAAAAATGTCACCGGGAGGTTCCTCCTTGCCCAGGCACAGTTGGGCTCTGGCGAAGGGCAGGCAGCCCGGATATCCTACAGGGAAGTCCTCAAGGAAGCTCCGGATCATAAACAGGCAAGGATGGCCCTGGCCCAGTTGGAGTCCAGACTAGGCTCCCTGGACGAATCATCATCCCACGCCCGTATGCTCAGCCGAGATCCGGTACACGGTCGAGGCGCTCTCTGGATAATGGGTAACAACGAGATGAGAAAGGGAAATGCCCTCGAGGCCGAGAGTATTTACCGAAGGGCCCAGAAGGAATTTAAGAAACATCCTGGAACATCCATCAGGCTTGCCGGAGCTATCGAAAAGCAAAGCAGGCCCAAAGAAGCACTGAAGATATACAAGGGATTGCTGAAAGATCATCCGGACAGCCTGATTGCTCTTACGGCGGCAGTACGCCTCCTTGTGGTTTCCGGGCAGAAAGATGAAGCAGTTAAATTAACAAGGAAGCACACCGAAGATGGCTCTTCCGGACATCGTTTCTTCCTGGGGGCTACATATGAGGGTGTCGGGCGCACCGATGATGCCGAAGCAGCCTACAAAGACCTTATTGACAAGGATCCTGATTTTACCAGGGCTTATCCACGCCTGGCCCAGCTCATGGCAAGGCAGGGAAGGCTCGTGGACGCGAAAACCTGGCTCGACAAAGCCATTAAAGAAAAGCCCGAGATACCCAGTTTTTATGTTCTGAAAGGTATGGTCAACGAGGTTGAAAAAGACAAGCAGTCTGCTAACGCTAACTACCGGAAGGCTCTTGAATTAAATCCAAATTTCCTGCCGGCATTAAATAACCTTGCGTGGAACCTTTCCGAGGAAGGCAAGCTCGATGAGGCGGTCAAGCTGGCCTCCCGGGCCAGGGAAGGAGCGGGTGAAGACCCCTTGATAATGGATACATATGGATGGATCCTCTACAAGAAGGGCGAGCTGATGTCCGCGGGACAGGAGCTAGGGGCGGCTGTTAAGGCCATGCCTAATCATCCTGATATCAGGGACCATCTGGCTGAGGTTTTGGAAAAACTGGGGAGAGAGACAGAAGCGAAAGAACATCGGGATGCGGCAGCGAAGCTGAGGGGAGAATAGTATCGGGGTAACGGGGGGGGTATGGGCGTTGTTTTAACAATGCTCATATCGAGAAAAATCGCAAAAGCGCATCGCCTTGAAGTAAAACATCAGCAACACGAAATCCTTTCAATGGCAGCGTATTCTTGAGTATCTTGTGAATAAATATGGGTTACATCTTGGAACACAATGATTGGCGTTTACTACATTAAATAACAAATGGAACTCATACTATATATTATCAAAGAACTATTTTACGCTCACATTTGCTTAACAAGCCACACCTTATATCTTGAAAACTTGAAATATGAAGATATCACCTTTTATCTGCAAGGTGACATCCAGCGCACTCGCTAGTTGAACCAATGCTCGACAGCGAATTAATGGAGGTACTCATGAATCTCAAATTCTATCTTAGTAGACTGCATACCAAGATAAGTACATCTATTTTCTTGCTTCGAAATTCTAATAAGGAGAAATTTACATGCCCAGTCTGTGGATATACTGGCCCATTTAAGGATTTCAACCCTTACACGGGTCCTAGAAAACATGCACAATGCCCAAAATGTGCTGCTTTGGAGAGACACCGAATTCAATGCTTGGTTGTGAATAACGTGTTAAATGGCCTAAATTCTCCAGCACTGAAGATGCTTCATTTCGCCCCAGAACCTTTTTTCAGAGAGTTATTTTCTCAGCGATTTGGTCAATATGAAACGGCAGATTTGAACATGCGTGGTGTGGATCATAGTGTTGATCTACAGAAACTCCCATTTGAGGATCAAAGCTACGATTTTGTGTTTGCTTCCCATGTATTGGAACATATACCCAACGACGAAAAAGCAATCTCAGAAATCCGAAGAATTCTAACTTCAAACGGTATTGCAATCCTCCCCGTACCCATAATAGCTCAGAAAACCGTAGAATATCCAGAACCAAACCCGTATGAAGCCCATCATGTGAGGGCTCCCGGATTTGATTATTATGACAGGTACGAACGATATTTTTCAAAAGTAGATAAATTCAGTTCAGATTCGCTGCCGAGCAAATATCAGTTATATGTTTATGAGAACAGAAGTCTATGGCCAACAAAGGAATGTCCTTTACGACCGTCAATGCAGGGTGAAAAACACACTAAAGTTGTACCCGTGTGTTATGTATGAACAGTCAAATCCCAACGGAACAAGGCACTGCAACTGTCTACTAAAGTCTTGATGAAAGTAGAAGCTATGTCGTAACAAGTTGTGTGAGGCTAAATTTTACCCGGTGAAACCCTGCGCTAGCCCCCTGTTTGTCACGACGAAGTCTTGGTGAAGGCTGGCAATGAAGCCTAAAAGCGGCAACACTGCTTTACTGGTTCTTCTCTCTCCAAATGAAACCCAAGCTTTACTTCGCGCCTTTGCCCTTCGACCTTGCTCAGGGCCGTGAGGCTGTCGAATGGCAAGCTTTGCGTGAGCCCCACTCAATTCCCAATCTCCAATATCCATTTTCCAACCAACCATGATCTATAGCGAATACATACATTTTGCCGGAGCGGCAGCCACTGCGGCCCTGGCCTATCTCATCATCATGCGCCATCCGCGCTCCCTGGTGCACCGTATATTTGCCGCCGCCGTGGCACTGCTGGCCATCGAATCGCTGTTTAACGGGCTTTCGGCCAGCGCTACCCTGCCGGACAGGATTCTTTTCTGGCAGTACTGGAGCTTTGGCGCAGCCTCTTTTCTTCCGGGTGCCTGGATAGCGTTCAGCCTTGTCTTCGGGCAAAGCGATCCGGCAGGGCAGATCAAAAAGTGGCGATGGGGTATTGTCGCAGCCTTACTCACCTACCCTGCCCTGTTAATGCCTTTCTTTGGACCGTTTTTTAAGGGACCGCCCATACTGGTACCTCCAGGTGGTTATTACCTTCCCCTGGGGCGCTCAGGGTATATTTTCAGCATACTC
>VAPC011111464.1_pt1 | contig 36089 bp, 19 predicted proteins | sample 3395121 | NCBI WGS metagenome assembly VAPC01 (sample SAMN08290434, study PRJNA428436) | hydrothermal vent metagenome | isolation source: Deep-sea hydrothermal vent chimney | place: Indian Ocean: Southwest Indian Ridge | depth 1711 m m
ACCTACACTGCTTATGAGACTGGATATGTTCCTGTTCAGGATGAGATTCATTCTGACACAGACGAACCATTTCTGGCTCGGAAGGGTGCAAGGTTCTATGGGCTTGAGGGTTATCTTGACACCATCAAACTGAGTGAAACAGTTCCTTATGACTATGAAAAAATCAAGGATCTTGAACCAGCCATGTTAAACGCTGAAATCGGACAAGAAGAGTTCGAGTTGGCTGTTCATGGACGTGTAGCTGATAGACACAGATCACAGGCAGCCAGTGGATTGGCTGAGCTTTTCGACTGTAGGACCTCCACTAGTGTGAGAGGTACGATCTATCTACAGGCACCATTCTCTTTGATACGATATAAATTCGAAGGTGACTTGTACAAGGCTGCATTAGATGGTCATACTGGAAAAGTTGTCCAGGGTGAAATTCCAATTACAATGGGCCAACGTATCATGTGGACTCTGTTGGGTCTGATAGGAATAATCTTGGCTGGTTTTGGTGGCGAGTACCTGCTAATGGGAATTAATGCAGTTCCAGAGGCTGACACGATGCAAATCATCATCGGGATAGCTGCGGCTATAATTGGTGTGATTATGACATTTGCTGGATTTAGGGTGCTGATAATGACTCAGCGAACGAAGAAGGGGTGATATCATGGCGAGATGTGCGTTCTGCGATGCAGATTTTCAAACGGGTCCTGGTGATGTTCTGCTTGTCTGTCCATACTGTGGTACGGCTCAGACAACTGATGGCACCAAATTTACAGACCACTACATGATTCGAGTACACTTTGACCAACACGAGTCACAGACAACCCTTCTTGATTGGGTTTCAAAACAGCTCGGTGCTCCTGAGGACTTGCCTGCGAAGGCTAGGTTCCTTAAATCTGAACAGATATGGTATCCGTTCTGGATAAGCAGAGTCGATGCTGACACAACTTACAGCGGACTTGGTCGAGATGCTCATTTCCATAATGAGTGGCCTCAACGTAGGGGAGCTTACAAGAGGATTGAGTATTTCTGGAAACCTGAATCCGGTCAATTTGTCCGACGGCACGAGATTAACGTTGCCGCTGTAAAAGACATCGATTCGGATATTCGTGGTCATCCAATACCAACACGTGCAAAGGAATACTTCAGTCATGCACATGCCGAAGAGTTCGATGGAAAAGTGCTTCATAGCAATATGACACTGGAGCAGGCAAAAAGTTTGGCTGAAAAGATAGCGAAGGATAAACAGACTCAACTAGTTCTTCAGGAAGTCGACAAGATCGAATCGAGAGAAGATAAGCTCAAAGTCGGTGAAACCTATTTGATTCATGTGCCCGTCTGGGAACTTGAATATCGCTATGGAAATCGGAAATACAAGGCCTCAGTTTCAGCCCCAACGGGATATGTGATTGAGAGCAAGTATCCACGCTCATTAGCTATGAGAGCTGCTGGAATTGGAGTCGGTCTCATAATGCTCTTGATTGGAGTTGGTCTTATTGCACTTGCATTAGACCTTCTTAGCCTAGGCCCAATACTACAGGGCGGTGGCCTGATTTCTGGTGGACTGTTGTCAGTCATTGGTCTAGTCTTAATGGTTAAAGGAGCTTCTCGCAAAGAAGCTAAAGAGGGTATGTAGGTTTTCCTACACTCCCTACCTTTTCTTTTTTCAAGCAAGCCTACTCAATGGAGAACTATGTTCTACAGTTTTGTACGACCCACTGAAGCTATCAAGTAGAGTGTTTCTCTCTGTCCATACGGCTAGACTGGGAGAGAGTAATGATTCAAGAACCGTCAATGAATTCTCTCTATTATCAAGTTCAAGAGGGTTTGACTCGAGTGCGGCCTTGACTCCAGCCCTGACCACCCAAGGGCCAAGTATATTGTTTTTGTTGCTTCGAGCAAAATGGAATATTGTTATGTGAGAATTCTCTTGATGTTGTACTAATTTCTCATACGCTGAGAATCTAGCATGGTCGGCAAAGACTGCTGTTTTTGGATCAGTGACTGCAACTTTCAGTCGTTCAAAGCTTGCCCCGCGTTCGAGTCCCTTCTGAGTTCTCTCAATTCTGAGATAGTCAACTCGTGGTTCACCCGGTTGAACGAGAATGGTGAAATTCTCACCAAGAAGCTCAGATGTAAACACACGATAGGAGGACGCTTTGGGCTTCTCTATTAATTCAATTAGACTTCGGTTGATATATCCATCAATCACTGCTTTATAGGCTCCACGTGTTGGAACAAGTCTTCTACCATCAATTCGACCCAAAAGACCTACCGACATTAGCCTCGCAACCTGGTCCAAAGAATAGTCATAATCAAGTAATTTCCACGCCGACTCTGATGCTGGAATATCAAGTTGAGTTATTCTCTGAGCAACTCTGCTTATTTCAGGTTCTGAAACGATTTCTATGGATTGTATTTCAACTGCTGGACTCGCGGGGAGTTGTCCTCCAAGGGGATGAAGATTCCTAGGAGGCAAGTTTACAGTTTCCACCTCGATGGCTACTGGACTCACAGAGAGAGCTATTGTCTGCAGGACCTCAATGAATTCTGAGGACTTCATAGCTCGTGCATTGATCGGGATCGTGAATCTATACAACTCTCGCCTCATTGAAAGGATGGTTTCTCTGTTCAAACCTGTCCACGATTCTGGATGGTCGAAAATTGAGAGGTATTCCTGAGCATTTGTCGCAGCTAATATTCCCACTGTCATCAACGGATATTTGATGGCTTCAACAGTCACACCGGGCGGACTGAATGCTGTCACGTATCTGCTCGTTGTTGCGTGTCCAAGTTGCATCTGTCTTGTTTGTACCTGGCCAATTGCCATACCTATACCTCCGGTTAAGGTGGACCCAAGTTAAAGAGGGAGTATATTGGCTAAGTCAATTCTCCACCATTCTGCTTCTATCAGATGTACTGCTAAAGAGGTGAGGGAGGTATCCGAAAGTAACTTTTACTTAGAAAGACATATACATCAGACGAGTAATGCGCCTTCTAATCACGATGGGAGAGACATGAACGAAACATCTGAAGTGGACAGAGATACGGAAATCCCAACCGAGTCCTTTTCAGAGGTTAAACCGATTTTGAAGAGACCGATTGATTGGATGCGAAAAAACCCTGAACCAGTTGCTCTCTTCATCGCGGCTGTAACAATTACGAGTGTTTCTTGTGCTTATTATTTCGGTGCTATGTTAAATCTTGGAAACCCCGGATTCACTCTAGATGATTCGTGGATCCATCTACAATTTGCTCGGAATATCTATGAAGGAACACCTTGGGAATACTCTCCAGGGTCTCCGAGCACAGGTTCCACAAGTCCTCTATGGTCTGTCCTCCTCTCAGTCCTCTTCTATTTCTCGTCTGATACAATAACGATTGTTTGGGGTGTCATGCTAATCTCAACGGTCTTCTTCATCGCTTGTTCATATCTGGTAGGTCACATCATTCGAACATATACCGGGAGTGTTCCTTGGGGAGTTGTAGGAATTCTCGGTTTTGTTATTATTCCGCGAAATACGTGGTTGATGTTGTCAGGAATGGAAACTCCTCTTTTCATGGTCATTCTGCTTTTTTCGATATATCTTCTCGATCGAACCGATGTCAAATCAGACCTGCTACTTGGAATTGTTGCAGGCCTTGCTTATCTATCCAGACCTGAAGGTGTTCTTGTTGCGGTTTTACTAATACCGTTACGTTTTCTAATGCTTGGATTCAAGCGACAAGTAGACAGAAAACGCATCCTGACACTTTTCCTTTCCGCAGTCTTTGCCCTACTCATTGTAGCTCCATGGATTTTACATTGTTTAAACGTGACTGGTTATCCGCTTCCTGATACATTCTATGCCAAGGTGCATACTCCCACTGAATTCGAACTGGGTGTATGGGATAATTGGTGGTTCTACTTTGTGAAGGAGATGTATTTTCTAATCTTTGGAATATCTGCTGGAGCTTTTCTGATATTGAAGGGGAAGCCATTCCCCTGGATTTTGGCAGTGGCTCTCACTATTATATACAGGCTCTCTACACCCTATGCGGCTCTAATCAATAATGCTCGCTACCTGGTCCCAATCTTCGATTTGTTTCTTATTGCTGCCATTGTTTTTGTTGCATGGCTTATTGAAACAACATTTGTGAGAGTTATGAGAATGAGGGATGTTATAGAAACACGCTACTTGTCTGCAATCATAATCACCCTAATAATTGTGGTTCCCCTGATTCCCACTTATGTCGATCAGGCTACGTATTTCACAAAATCTGTTAGAACGATTAATGACCTGCAAGTAGGTCTTGGGACTTGGCTGGCTGAGAATACTCATGAAGATGCAATCTTTGCAACTCATGATGCTGGTGCAATTCGTTATATTTCAGGCAGGAGGATGGTAGATCTAGCTGGTCTGCTCAGTCCTGATATCATTCATGGTAATATGTCGCCGACGGAAACTCTGAGCTACTTACGACAACTAGGATGCAACTATTTTGTCTATTTCGATGATCTATTCCGATACTGGACATACTACTTACGATGGAATGCATATGAGCAATTATACACAGTTCATATTCCTCCCGAAATTTATGCAAGTGCAGGTAGGGATACAATGTCTGTATACAGAATCTACTGGGAAAACACAACTTACTGAGTCAAGGCTTCTCTGACTGATGATACCAAGATCTCGTAGAGTTCTTCTGGATTTTCAACATTTGTGAATCCCCCAGTAAAATTATCACTACTTCCACCTCCCTTTCCTCCTTGTTTTTCAACTGCACTTGATATGTAGTAATTTGCATCGTTGGGAGTATGGAACGATCGAAAGATGATCTGTGATTTCCTTCCTGGAGCAAAGAGCAGCAATACTGAGGTTTCACTTGTTGAGAATTGATTTGCTAAGTTCTTGAGATTTATTGATTCAAAACCTGGAAGGTATTCGTGCCTGAAAACTACATCTCCGATTTTATCTACGTACCCACTTGTTGTGATGAGCTGACTGATTTTCTCAATCATTTGAAATCTATCTTCAATCACTGCTTTTGCTCGATCGAGGACAGCTCCTATCTGCTCCATTTCGAATGGGTACGTATGTTTACGTTGGAGAACAGTATTGTACAACTCCTTAGTCAAAGATATTGCTCTACTTCCTGTAACGAACCTAATTCTTGTGCTACCATTTGTGTATTTCACATCAACCACCTTGAAGAACCCAATCTGACCGGTACTCTCTACATGAATTCCGGAACACGCAGAGCTATCTAGATCTCCAACCTTGACAATTCTCAGTTTTTCGTGCTTTGCAGTCAGTCCCTCACGGGCTCGAATGGAAGGATCAATTTTGTCAACACCAACTATTTGACTTTGTACAGGTATATCGAGATTGATAATCCGTTGAACATCGCGCTCAGCAACAATCACATCCTCTGAGGACACATTGACATTCAAGAGTTCAATGTTAACATGCTCTCCATCAATCCACAAATCACCGATTTTGAGTTCAGGATATTTCTCTTTCAAAGTTGATACAAAGATATGCTCAGAAGTATGGTTCTTCATCATGGAGGTTCGCCACTCGATATCAATGTCGAGTTGTCCCTCACGTTCCTCTGGGATCGAACAATCAGTGAGTAGTATCACCTTTCCGGAATCAATGAGAGTGTCATGAATTGAAACCTGTAAGGTTCCTACCGTGAGAACACCTTTGTCTCCAGCTTGACCACCTCCAGCTGGTCGGATGACATTTTCTCTAAGATGAACCTGATATTGATTCTTGAGTTTCTTCACTTCTTTAATGAATACTTTGAAGGAAGTAGTGTGTGGGTCTGTCCAATAGGGAAGTTTCTCGTTCAAGACTTTTCACAAGTGTTGGAAGCAGTTCATTGTCAAAACTGTTTCCACTAGAAGATCAGAATCGGACTCCTTATCTTTACTTTCGCCGAAAGCGATATAGCGGAACCGCAGTATTCAGCATACAGAATAGAGGCATACTGATATGTTCAAGTTTTTGAAATCCGACCCCGTCAAAAAGGCAAAGAAACACATTGCGAAAGCACTGATTGAAATTGAGGATGGATATCCGGAGTATGCTAGTGTAGAGTACGAGAAGGCTGCCCGTCGTTTTCTTCAAGTAGAACAGACTGATTTTGCAGTCAAATACTTTAGAGAAGCTGCCTTTTATGCTTTAGAGAAGAATGACCACTTCAGGTGTGCTGAAATGAAGACAGCTGCTGCAGAGTGTCTTCTCCTTGAAGGTCGATACGATGAAGCTGGGGGGCTCTACTCTGAAACTTCAGACCACCTATATAGAGAGAAGAAACCAAAGGATGCCAATAGAGCTCTTGGTATCGCAATTATAGGATATCTTGCCGCTCGAAATTTTGACACTGCCACTAATATCATGCGTAAAGCTGAGAAAAGGTTGAACGAAAGTTCCTCCAAAAAAGACGCAATCTATTCACTAGCAGAGTTATGCGTGAGAATTCTCTGTGATGGTGAGGACATCAAGAAAAAAACATTCGAAGGTGTGGCTAAACGAGTAAAACCGAATGAGCAAGAGCAACCTCTCGTTGGTTTTGTTACCGAGTCAACACGTTTGGCTATTGATACTGAGGTAGCCCTTGAGTGGGCTGGAGCACCTCAGGATGAAGTGAAAGTCAAGGAAAACCTCGAACTCGAACTACGTTACAAATGTCCAGCAGAGGTGCGAATTGTTGACCATCGACTCTCCCTCTCAAATAGCGTTATTGTGACAAAAGAACCTGATTATTCACAGATTCCAATGAAAGAGGAATCGTGGTTAATTGAATTCAAACCGGTGTTAAGTGGAAGTGGAAGTATTGGTCCATTCACCGTATCGCTTGAAGGTGACAGGGTTCTTGTCAACAAACACAGTAACAAAATTGAATTCGGAATCGCACGTGCACCTTCCTTGATTGCATTAGATGTCAAACCTGAGCGGGTGTCATGCACTCTCGGTGAAGAAGCAGTACTTGAAGTAACAGTCCTTAACGAGGGAGATGGTCCTGCCGAGAACATTACGGTGCAAGCCGAGCTCTCCGATGGGCTAGAGATATCTCTTGGAAATGAAGAGAAGCTGATTAACTTCCTTGGCAGTGGAGAGAATATACGATTCCAAATCTTCGTGCGAGCTGTTGGTCAAGGTGAAGAGCTAGTAACAATGAAGGTTGTTGACGGTAGGTCCGGTCAAGAAGTTATCAAAACTTCAATGATCCGAGTAGGATGAACCCTACTTTCTCCTTTTCTTTTTCTCAATCTCTGCTCTGATGTTCAGACAGGCACTCATTACCTGTTCGATTGCTTCCTCTTCTTTGAAAGTCTTCAGCATATCATCTGCATCATCAAGATTATTCTTAGCAAGAGCTTCACTGAATGACAGAAGGGTTTCAAGCCAATCCCATCTTGTCTTGGTGATTATTTTCTTTGCTTTCGCAATCCGCTCTTTTGCCTTCTTCATCTTCTCAATGGTAGCGAAGCCCATTGCGGCAAGAGAAAGATTGATCACAGCCCTCTCTGCATTTCCATCTTCAATAGCCTTGTCAGCGGCTTTGTCATACAGTTTCCCCATATTGTCAGCGCAGGTCAAAAAGTACTCAGTGTTCCCGGTCTTATGACACGAATATGCCGCCCAAAGATATGCTTGTGCTGCGGTTTCGGTCATTTTTTCATCCAATAAAAGAGAATGCTTGGCAGCGTTCTCATAGAGAGTTAAGGCCGTCGAGAAGTCACTCACCTGTCTGTACTGAGTTGCAGCTTCCATGTATGCTGTGGCAGCAGATTTGTGATCGTCTTTTCCAACGCTCTCCTCTGCGTGCATGTGATAATACTCAGCAGCTTTCTTGGTCATCTCCAATACTCTATCAAGATAACAACTTGCAGCATTCTTGAATTGGTTGGCTGCTTGATAGTAGTTCTCAGCTTCGAGGAACTCTTCTGCTATGCTTTCCCACTGTGTACATTCGTCATCCATTGTTATCTCGACCTAGCTGGATAAGGCTCATACAGAACCTTCTCTCGGCCTATATGGGGTATATCTAGGGTGATTGTGCTCCACAAATATGTTACTCTGATGTAGAGATTGCGAATTATCGAATGGTAGTTATCATGATGCCCTTCATATAGAGTAATGAATGCTTACTGCACCACCAATATGTTTCCTCCAGTAACTGAAGTCTGCTATTTTTCGTTTGTCAATGCCTTCAGAGCCAGATTCTTTGCTGAGTCATGGATTTCATCAAGTTTCTGAGCTTGTTCCTTCAATTGTTGGAACAGATCAATTCTGCTTAGAATCGTTCTTTCCATTATTGATGCAATTGCCTCTGACCGGCTTCTGAAAATTTCCAGCTTTACTAATGCATCCAGAATCTCGATAAACGATCCACTAAGCCTTGTCATAACTGAGAAATCACGGGTTTCAGAACCAATATCATAATCCGAGAAATCGCGTAGTAGCCTATCCCGTAGACTTTTCACATCACCGGAGACCTTCGATTTCATTTTCTTTTCCTTCATTCAAGGTGACTCCGAAGAATGTATGTACATACTATGCAAACAATAGTAATAGTACTTCCGAAAGTGAATATAAACACAGAAATGCAATTCAATTACATTATGAATCCAATGACCGTGTAATTTTTATATGGAACATGTAATCTGTAATATAGCTTGTATTCGATGTGTGGGTATCGAAGGGAGGAAGAGTGTGATGAGGCAGATGCGAAAGCTGGCCCTGCTCGTCACTTGTCCGAATCAAAAAGCTAAAACAGTCGGGAGCTTCTGTTCCCGACTACCTTCTTCTTACTTGAGCTCTTCCAAAATCTCCTTTGCTCGTTCAACCTTGACGTTCTTCTCTTTTACTAGACGCTCTGCTACTGTATCTACTTGTTCTCCACGAGCGCCTGCAGTAGCAGCAACATTTCGAGCATGCAGAGCCATGTGACCCTTCTGGATACCTTCAGATGCCAACGCTCTGAGAGCGGCTAAGTTCTGAGCAAGCCCCACACTAGCTATGACGTGGCCAAGCTCAGTTGCAGTCTCTACTCCAAGAATCTTCACGCATACCCTAGCTACTGGATGAACTTTTGTGGCTCCACCAACAAGACCAACTGCCATTGGGATTTCAATACTTCCAGCAAGATGACCTTCAGGTGTCTTCTCGTATTTTGTCAGAGGGCTGTAACCCCCAACTGAAGCATAGCTATGAGCACCAGCTTCTATTGCCCTAAAGTCGTTACCAGTCGCGATGATAACTGCATCAATGCCATTCATGATTCCCTTGTTGTGAGTGGCACATCTGTATGGATCTGCTTCAGCAAATGCCCATGCTGCAATTATGTCATTAACAACTTCTTCTCCTCCAAGTTCCTTCTTGTCAAAGACAGCACGAACTCGGACCAGTCTAAATTCAGCAAGGTTTGATAGGATTCTCAGTATGACCCGTCCGCCAGTGATCTTCTCAATTCTTGGTGCCAAGGCCTCCGCCATTGTATTCACAGCATTTGCTCCCATGGCGTCTCGTGTATCTACAATAAGCTCTGTGATTAACATGATACCTACTTTTGTATCAATTATCCGTACTCGAATGTCCTTAGCTCCTCCACCGAAGCGAACCAAGATTGGGTCCTGCTCGTTAGCAAATGCGAGAAGTTCATCTTTCTTTTCCATGATTTTACTTTTTGCTACCTCGGGCTGTGGAACATCAACAACTTGGATTTGTGCAATCATGTTTGGTCCAGTGTCTGTTGCAGAGAAACCTCCATGACCTCTTGCCATCCTCGCAGCATTACTTGCGGCGGCGACAACTGATGGTTCTTCGATTGCCATTGGAATGAGGTAGTCCTTCCCGTCGATAAAGAAGTTTGTCGCTATACCCAATGGTAGAGTCATAGCTCCAACAACATTCTCAATCATATGGTCAAGTACTCCCATGTCTACTTGCCCTGGATCCACAAGTGGTCCAAGGTCATCTTCTCCCAATCCAGTGATTTCTTTCAGCTTCTTTACACGGTCTTCCCGTGAAAGCTTGTAAAAACCAGAAACTCTAGAGTCCTTTACCAAGTCAAGACCTCCCGCACTTATTTTCATATATCTGTAATAAGAGTGCTGTTGTGTCTGACAATTAGCTGACCATATGGTTTAAGACTTGGACTCCCTCCACTATCCCTAGACATTCTCGAAGTCACTTTCAACATTCCTTCATCTACGAATGTACCTTGTTTGATAGTAAACAATATACACCGGATGTTAAGCAGCATATACAGGATTGATTTCTGTGTTATAGTCGTCTTGACCGCGAAATTGCCCGGCAGGTGGCATCAAAGACAGTCCGGTTTTGTGAGGAACACCGAGTAAGAAAATTGTTCTTCGAGGACCTGAGGAGCTTTCAGGGACATGCAGGGTTTAGGGACCTGTCGTACAACCTGAGTTCCAACTTGTGGGGAAAAATTATAAACACTGTCCGATACATGAGAGAGTCGCTCGGACACTCGAAATACAGTGTGTGGACAGTGAACCCCAGATACACCTCTCAAATCTGTCATGCGTGTGGGGAGAGAGGAGTCCGAGTTGCGGATGAAGCCTCCACCACGGAAAGGAAAGGTGGAGAATTCTTCTACTGTGGGAGGTGTGATGAGCACTTCCATGCTGACATCAACGCAGCAAGAAATATAATCCATGTTCAAGACTCCAATGTCGGTCTTGGAGGGACAAAGGACATATGTCCAAGTTTGTCCAAATAAAAATGAACGATGCAGAGTAGTTGAGCACAATGAGTTCGGAGCGAGATTTCAGTGATATTATCACAGGCCTAGCTAAGAAACGTGGATTCTTTTGGGGTCCCTCGCCTGAGATATACGGCGGAAGCTCTGGATTCTATGACCTGGGACCTCTGGGAAAGTTGCTCAAGAACAAGCTAGAAAACCAGATACGTTCAGCCTTTGTTCGTGCGAATTTCTGGGAGGTCGAATGTCCGACTGTGAGTCCAGCACAAGTCTGGAAGGCATCGGGACATCTAGATGGTTTCATCGATCCTGTCACTCAGTGCACAAAGTGTGACCAAGTTTATCGCGCTGATAATCTGATTGAAGAAAAAGCACCCGACACAAACATCGCAGGTCAGTCGGTCGAAGAACTAAGTGAAACAATCGCCAAGATCGGTCTTGTTTGTCCATCATGTAAGGGGGTTCTAGGACCAGTCGAGACCTACAATCTTATGATGCGAACTCGTCTGGGTTTGGACCAAGAGGCATACTTGAGACCTGAAACCGCAACTAGTACCTATCTACTTTTCCGACGTTTGCTTACGTTTTTCAGAGACAAGCTTCCCGCATCAGTCTTTCAAATTGGCAAGGCGTATAGAAATGAAATCTCTCCCCGACAAGGTATGTTACGCCTCAGAGAGTTCACACAGACAGAAGGACAGATATTCCTTCTCGAGAAGGATGAAATGGAGTGGCCTCAATTCGTTGACATCAAAGATGAGAAGCTTCCACTTGTCACTTATCAAGCTCAAGAGAAGGATAATTACAAACCAGTTTTGACCAAGATGTCTGAAGCGATTAAGAAAGGCTTCTTTCAAAAACCAGCTTATGCATGGTGTGTGTATCTAGGCTACGACATATTCCGTAAGATGGGTTTTACAGAGGATAAGATGCGCTTACGACAACATCTGCACACCGAGCGAGCCCACTATGCAGCAGATGCTTGGGATATAGAGATCCACACAGACAGCTTTGGTTGGGTCGAGTGTTGTGGTGTTCATGATCGAGGGAACTACGATCTCACACGCCATCAAGAGTTCTCCAAGGAGAAGCTCCATGTGAAGGTAGACAAGAAACCTGTCGTTCCAGAAGTGCTTGAAATTGCCTTTGGAATTGAGAGACCCTTGTTCTGTCTGATTGATAATTCATTCAGACCTAAGACTAAAGAACGTGACACTGACTGGCTTCAATTTCCACCTGAGGTTTCTCCTCTCCAGGTTGCAGTTTTTCCTCTAATGGGTAAGCCTGAACTTCAAGGTCCTGCGCGGGAGATATTTGACGAAATCATGGATTCAGGTTTTGTTGCTCAGTTTGATATCGGTGGGTCTATTGGCAAGAGATATCGACGTCAAGATGAAGTTGGTACACCCTTTTGCATCACCATTGATTACACAACTTTGGAAGATGGAACAGTTACAGTTAGAGACCGTGATTCAATGGAACAAGTTCGGATTCATAAAGACCAGCTTGTGGATACTATAGAAGGATTGCTCCTTAATAGCATCAAGTTCGAATCTCTGAAGTAATTCTCTTCTTTGATGGGAAAGAGAGATAAGGTCGGCAACATATCTGAGCTAGAGAGAGCGTGCCTGATGACCGATACGGATGAACGTGTTGAAGTAAAGAGCATTCTTGTGGCAGTGGACGGTTCTGAACACTCTTTGAAAGCAGTACGTTATGCATGTGCAATGGGTCCCCCATTAGGTGCAGAAGTAGTGTTACTTCATGTCGTTCCTATGCTGGTGTCAGCGACACCCTATCAAGACACAGTTTCTGACCAGCCATTCCTATCACTGCAAAAGGTTGGTGAGGATTTCCTTTCTCGTGCAAAGATAATGGCTCGAAATTTGGACTGTGAAGCAATTGACCTTCTCACTCATGGAGACCCAGCAGCAAAGATAATCGATATTGCCAAAGAACGAAGTGTGGACATCATAATCTTGGGTTCCCGGGGTCTCAGCGGCATAAAACGTCTGTTCGTCGGGTCCATCAGTGATAAGGTAGCTAGTCATGCTCATTGCCCAGTAATGATTGTGCGGTAGAAGCTATGGCAAATTCTGAATCACTCGGAATCTCAGTTGACATTGGAACAACAAACATAACGCTCCATCTCATTAACATTGAGAGTTCTCATATACTTAGAGAGCTGGTTATTCCTAATCCTCAGCGAGAATTTGGTGAAGAGATTGTATCTCGAATGGATTTTACCAGAAACCGAGAGAATGCTCTCAAACTTACATCCTCTGTTCGTCAGGCAATCAGCAAGGCGATTCGAAAAATGCTTGATGATGGAAATTGGACTACGAGCTCAGTTGAATCAGTTGTCATTGTCGGAAACACGACCATGCACCATCTTTTCTTCGATCTGCAAACTGATTCACTCTTGAGGCCCCCATATGAAGCTGAACACAAAGACCAAATCCTGATTCTCGCATCAGATGTGGATTTGCCTTTTGCTTCTGAAACTAATTGCTATTCTCCTCCGATAATCGAATCGTATGTTGGCACTGATGCGATTGCTATGATGATTGCCAGTGGTTTTCATGATTCTGAACGCAACTTGGCTTCAATCGATGTGGGTACGAATACTGAAATTGCAATCATGACGAAGGGAAAAATATGGGTTGCATCTGCAGCATCAGGTCCTGCATTTGAAGGTATGTCAATTCAGTGTGGAATACCCGGAGATTCTGGAGCCATTCATTCAGTGAAAATAGATGGGCCTGATTTGCAGCCGCAGAATGAAGTGATTGGTGGTGGAAAACCAAGTGGCATTTGCGGAACTGGAATAGTTTCTGCGATTGCCAGCATGCTTGACACTGGAATCCTTCATCCGAGAGGTTCTTTCAACCGAAGCATTTCCTCACCTTGGTTAGTTTTGGACTCCCCGATTGTACATTACGTCTTAACCATGGCTCATGAATCCTCCACTGGTTCAAGTATAGTCATTACTCAACCAGATGTCCGTATGTTACAACAATCAAAAGCCGCAATCCGTGCCGCATTCGAACTCCTTCTTGAACAGGCTAACCTGATATCTGATGATATCCACCAATTGAACCTTACTGGAGTTTTTGGTTCTGGATTATCTTTCGATGCTGCCGTGAAGATTGGTCTATTCCCTGTCCTGTCCTCAACTGAAGTACGACAAATATCTGGAGGTGCAATTCAAGGTGCAGACCTGCTACACAGAGAAGAATACCAACAAAACGCAGAACGTATCGCGTCTGAAGCGACACACATCAACCTGACTGATAATCCTGACTTCCAGGCAAAGTTTACTCAATTCATAGCGTTTCCTAGTGAATGAGCTCATCCGCGTGAAATGTTTCCCCACGTCTGCTTCTTGAAGAAGACAATGGTCTACCATCTGACGTCCGTACTCTCGGAATTATAATGATGTGGAACCTTCGAAGGCCATTTTCAATCCGCATCTGATTGATGTCAAATGCATTCTGCACAACACCAATCTCATCAGACACAATGAGTGCTTCAAGATTCTCCATCTTGTCCGCACCCCCCTCCCTTGTTTCAATCGGGAAGATACTTGACCTCTCAATCTCGAATTCAGATTGTATGAACTTCTCCAACTCTGCATAACGTTCGTCAAATGGTTGGATGAGCTTTTTGTCGCTCTTGTAGGCTAGCATTTGGTCAGTTGTGAGTCCAATCGCTACACACTTACTCAGTCTGAAAGCAGTGCGGATGATGTGCTTGTGTCCTTCGTGTAGATGGTCAAATGTACCAGCAAATACTACCTTGTTGTATTGCCAGTTATTTGATTCCAGCAACTACACACTCCTAGACTCGATAATCCCTGCTTCTGTGAGATCCTTTACGATCTTGAGCATCAATCTTGAATCTATCTCTTTGAACTGGAAACAGATCATGTCCCAGATGCCATCAAGAGAAGTCCAATCCTTTGACATGTTTAACATCTCGTCAATGGAAGCGAAAATCTCCTCATGCTCTTTACTCATCTTACGGTAATCCGAAGCCTTGTCATCAAGTTTGGTCATCATGAAATCCGGACTCATTGCATGGTCATGAATTCGTTTGACCTCAACTTTGAAGCTCTCCGCATCTAGAACAATCTGGTCCTCTTGCATCGCTTGAAGACCAACCTCTGCACAAGCTCCTTCGTATGCTTTTCTCGCTACAACCATCTCTGTTGTGTATACCATTTGAAGACTTGTCTTCAGAGCTTGTCTGAGTGCATCTTGCTCTGTAATGAGCGACCATTCTTCTGCAGCGACATCAAGGGTTTCCTGGCCAAGTTCATGAGCAAGACCAAGCCAACGTAACACTCGTGGATAGATCTTCTCAGGGTTTCCAAGACATCTTGAGAGTTCGGTGACTCCACGAAGACTCACTTTCAGCATAAGTTCAACAAACTCATTTCTGCTTTCAGTGAGGATGGTTTCCTCATAGACCTGCTTGGGAAGAACTAAGGATAGTGCTGAGAGTGCACCTATTCGAGATGCATAAACCATCTGTCTTGTGTCTAGTTTGTCGACTGTGTCAGTTGATGTATGATAGAATCTGTCTGGAGACTGGTTCAACATTACCGCTGGTATTCCTACAGTATTGTCAGTCAACATGAAGTGATCACTACCTGCTGAATATTGGCGATAATCAAACGGTAAAGGAGCAACGTTTCCGCCGTCCAATCTGTCATCCTTGCGTTTAGCCTCACGCTGCAACCAGTATCTGACAACATTGTTCAGAGTGCTAGGTAATGAGAAAGGTGTTCTGTACAGATTCAGTACAGATCCTGACTTGGTGGGATCTGCACCAACCATGTCCAAATTTATCATTGCTTTGCAGCGTTTCAGTAACTCAGAGTGGTTGTGGATGAACTGAATTGTTCCTGACCATTCAGGTATCCATAGGAATCTAATAGAATAGACCGGTTTGGGTATCTTCTCTTCCTTGAGTAGTTGTGAGAGAGTTCTCAGAATCTCCATTAGTGCAGCGCTACCTGACGCATTGTCATTAGCACCGGGATGTGGATGACACAGGTGTGCTGCAAGCCAGACTTCTTTCGACTTGTCCTCCCCGGATATCAGAGCTGAGAGAACTTGAAGCTTACCAGTGGACAACTTAGCTTCAACTTTGGCTTTGACTCGAACAGTCTTACCCTCCTCCAGCCATTGTTTCAACTTGATACCATCGCCCTGTTTGAGAGCAAATCCGAACTTTGTCTTATCTTTCTCGTCAACGCTTGGCCAGATTGCGTCGTATCTTCTTAATTCAGCAAGCTCATCGATTCCAGCTGGAGGTACAAAGGTCAGGACACCCGCAGCTTCATGCTGAATGCATGCAACACGATGAGCAAGACGTGCAAGGCTCTCTGTAAGTACTATCTTCCCCTTCACATCTTTGCCTTCATAATCTGAATCATTCAGACCTTTTCCTACATATACAACATCTGACTCAATCTCAGTTGACGTAGAATGAGCAACTAGGGAGATTGGTTCAGCACCGAAATCTGCAAGGATTTTTCCTTCAGGCTCGATCAACTCAAGTTTTCCCGCTTTTCCCTCCCAGCTCAGTGGATTCTGCCAGGTGCCGATTGATATCTTGCCATCTGTCGGATACTCAAATACTTCTACTTTCGCGTCTGAAACAGACTGGACTGCAGATTTGACATACTCTATAGCTTCTTGAAAACCCGGACTTCCCTGGATTCTATGAAACGCCGAAATCGACGAAGCATAATCTTTAGCACGGATTCCAGATATTGTGTCTGCAACCGCTTTGATGATTTCATCTGGTAGCATTTTATCCTCTCGCACTTGAAAAAACGGGTGATTTTCTAGCATAAGTAGTCTACGCCTCGTGCGAAAATGGCATTCTTTAAGAAAAAGCGGAGACCGGAGGTGGATTGCAGCCTTCGGTCGCTATGTGGAAGCGTGTATCTAAGTAGTTTTATGGATCAGTAGATTCTGCAGGAATTGGACTGGCTGGTGGTCGAGCGCCAAGCTCTGTATCAAGAAGGAGTAATGCAGGAATCGAGTCCGCAATCAACTTGAGTTTGTCCCGGATTCCCATCGTTGTAGCCTCTTCTTCAGTCTGTTCGTTGTAAAACCAGTTCAGCATTGATTGTGTGGATCTATCACCCAATCTATCAGCGATGTCTCCAATTTTGTAGATTCTCCCTGTGACAATAGTTTCGTGATGGTATGCGTCTGCAAAGACCTCGTGGGCAGATTCCCAATCTGTCTTTGGAGCAGCGATCTGTTTCATCACAACTCTTGCTCCACGCTCAGTGAGATGTCTGTAGAATCTCATTGCGTGAGCGAACTCTTCCTGGTATTGTACCTCCATCCAATGAGCCATACCGTTGAGGTTTTGCTCTTCAAACCAGGTCCCCATTGAAAGATAGATGAAAGCACTATATAATTCAAAATTCAGTTGATTGTTAATTGCGTCAACTAGCTCCTTGCTTATCTCCATGATTAATGCACCCCAACTTATGAGTTGAATTTCTCATCTCTCAGTTGAACTAACTTCACGATAGCTAATTGTTTCTTTAAACTTTGTTGTACCGCCCTCTAGTTTGTCTTACGAACCTTTTTCTGAAAGAAAACGATTTATGGGCTCTGTATATCGCTCGGAGTGTACAATAGATGGCGCTACAAGATCTCACGCTAATTACGTTAATGTTTGAGTTTGTTCCACCTTTGGTGGTTTCACTTGTCTATCTCATCTTCTTTGGTAAGAGGAAGAGCAAGTTCATTGAAGCATTCATCGCTTTGATGTACTTGAAGACTATTTCATTCTTCGTTCTCAACATAGCAATATCAGGAGTTGGTGTTGGAGGAAGTTTCGATTCAAGTGTCAATACACCGATTCTTTCATGGCTTCTTCTCACGGACATGCTTTTCCAATTCGTCACATCATTACAGGAATACATGATTTGGGTGATGGTTTCGTTCTTTGCTGTACTCTTTGGTATGATTGTACTAGCAGTTAAACTGGCTCTTCAAGATCCTTTGAAAATGAGGTTCGGCAATCTCATTCGAAGGATTACTCAACGTCAACCGGAGAGCGATGGTTACACTGGATTTCGAGATCGCGTTGCCAATATCACATTCGAGGGTGTTGAACCCCAGCCAATGAATCCTGAAGTTCAGGCCCGCGCATGGAGAGATGGCTGGAAAGACTACCTCATAATCGGATTGGCAACACTAGTTCCTTCAATTTCTATTTACGTAGGTAGTCTACCATCATTCATTGTCCTCAAGACTGACCCTGGATCTTACATCCCGCCTGACATCTATTTGCTGAACGTTCTCATCTTTGTGATCTGGATCTATCGCTTTGGGTATCCAGCATCTAACAGGATAGCTAAGGGTGCTGGTCTCCGTCTTGGGAACCGAGATATCGGTGGCGAGATGATGCGCGGAGTTCTAGGTTGGTTCTTCAGACTTAATATTCTCTTAACAGTAGGTTTCCTGGGTCTACAGACCTTTCAGGCAATCAACTCAGGTGTCGCAAACATTGCAAGCATCATGATTGAATACTACACTCTAGGTCTGATTTATGCTGTTCCCCCAATCATTTTTGCGATACTGATTTTGCCATTGGTAGAGGACTTTGCAGTTGTACTCTACAAGAAACTATTCGATTCCCTCACTCAAGCCAAATCGAAAGTGTCCGGACTGAGTATAGGTGGAGCAGTCAAGAACCTTGGGGCAAGTGTTGGTACTGGTTTAGTTGTTACAGGTGCGTTCATTGCAGCGGTCTTTGCTACGACAATGAATTATGCCATCGAACACGGTTTATTCAGATTCTTCCCTGGGGAAGTTGATAATGAGTTCATTCAAAATGCGTTACTCAATCCCATAAACAACATTGAGATGATGGGTGAGACAATCTGGTTGCTGATGATACTCGCGATACCATTCGCTATGATTATCGTACTTGGGATAATCGGTCACAATGTGAGAAAACGGTCTAAAGGCGGAATTGAATCATTCGCTCTATTCTCAGGTGTGACGCTCTCAGTGGCTACATACTTCCTTCTTCCAGATTTGGACTATATCGTTGGTGTCCTACTGACTCCTGCAACATACGCCGGAGAGGTCTTTACCAGACTTAGACCTGTTCTGGCTCTACCCACTGCTGACCAACAACTATATCGTTTGGCCTCACAATTCATCATCAATCTTCCAATCTTCGTGTTCTCCACACTCTTTATCATGTACTTCTTCAAATACAGAGAGAGTTGGAGTGAGACCATCGGTGAGATCTCAGGACCTCTATTGAATGTCAAGAAACGTGACATAAAACAATCAGCGTTGATGTTCTTCGGAGGACTTGTGATAGCGATTCTTGGGATTTGGGGATTCTCGATTGCATTCAACAATCCGGGTTATTTCCAAGATCTGTTGATTGGTCTGTTAGAAAAGATTGGCAGTCCAGATGGTCTAGAAGGAGTCCTTCCGCCCCCCGTAGACTTCCTATCTAGAGCGCAACCACTAGGTTGGTTTGTTGTATTTGCAGAGCATAACATGGTCCGAATTCTGCTGATGATGGTGATGGGTCCAATATTCTGGTCAGCAGCACTCTGGTTTACAGGAGTGAAAAAGACGAATTCTGAGCAACAGATTGGTAACTGGAGTATAGCATCCCTGTTTGTTGGCGGTGCAATAACATATGTATGGACTGCATACGACGCGTCACTTTCTCTTTACAATCCTGCGGATCCGGTTTGGGGCTTTGCTGCACAATTGGGTCTCAGAGCACTAGTTGTCTTTGGTGCGTTGTTCTTGATATTTGCGCTAGTTGCTTTAGTCAAAAGACGAGGTGGAAAAGGAATAGGGGTATGGTGGTTCCCACTCTTCATCACTCTATTTGCTGCAGAGTATTTCATCTATGATGACCAATTCACAGTGATTGCACTGCTTATCCTTCCACTCGTCCTTGCAGGAGGGTATAGGCTGTTCTATGGAGGACGCAACCGAGATGAAGACTTCTTGATCACCTACATTAAATTCAGCCTTATGTCGATAGCGATAGCAGAAGTTCTTTCTACCGCCCTCACACTAGGAGGAATTGCTATCATCGAATTCTCTTGGGGTATCGGTGTGCTGGAATTCCTGTCTAGGATTGTTCCTCATGCTATTATAGAAATCCCGACATTCTTAGTTGCAGCAGCAGCATCATTCAGGATAGCAAAGGATCTCTGGCCCACCATTGAGAGTGAGGACTGGGAATCAGTTCCCTCAAAAACCAGGGCTCTTCTCGGTGATGAGCGTACTTGGAGGACATATGTGTTGATCGCCTTCTTCCTAGTAATAGCCGCATTGATTGAGGCATTCGTCACACCTATTGTCTTCTGGCTTGTCCTAGGGTTATAGGACTCAAAGAGGAGCGGTTTCTAATCGCTCCATCTTCTCTTTTTTTCATATCCAATTCAATCGACGTAGGCTTATATTGTAAATCCTATAGAATTTATGAAAGCGCCGCTGTTAGTGGTATTACTGAATATGATATCTCGAAGCAATCTTATTTGGTACAACTTTGGTATAGCGCATTTCAGTACCATTTGATGCAGCTGCGGTCGCCAATCTATCAAGATTCACTTGAGGTGTACACGACGAAGCTCATTACTAAATCACTCACGCTGGTTGCACTTTTTCTGTTTTCAGTTTCATTATTCATGACTCCTCCGGCAATCACAATCACAACCGAGAGGTCTTCACCAGACGCAAATTCTGTTTCATATAGACAAGTAGGAATTCCTGCAGATTATCCTACTGATTTTACTCGCGTCGAATGGGATCAACAGACTGTCAACGAAGTGAGAAATCATACTTGGGAATCATCCAACTATCGGTTTGGACCTACCATCAACTGGCATACAAGGAATACAACAGGTTCACTCATTCCTTGGAACCAGACAATCGGTTTGGGTGACTGGGTTAACTTCTGGATTGAAGTACCAAAGACTGCAATATCTGGTCAAGTTCCTTTTGGATTGATGATACAGGGTTCATACTTCAATATGTCTGATATTGGACCAGAAGGTGAGATGCGCCAAGAAGGTATGGGACAGCTCTTCTGGATGGCATTTTATGACATTCCTCAGAATAAATGGCATTTCTACAGCACCCAAAATGCCACACCTTTAGAGGGTCCACCAGAATCACTACCTGCAAACTATACACTAGAAGATGTCTTCGGTCCACCAGTTCAGCCATTCGGTGAGATGAATGTCACAGCTAACAGATTCATCAATGGCTCAGAATCATACTGGGGACGAATTCAATTAAGATTCAACATCTCAACTACTCCTGGGTTCTACCTGATGAGCTGTGGACTCCTAGATGAGCATTTGAACACAATCGCTCAAAGTATGTTTGAAGATCTAAAAAGTGGACGAATGATAGGAGTCACCTTCGATGAACTTGTCAATCAAGCTGTTGGAGGGTATTATGATTGGGTCCGAGTTTCTGATGATGGCCGCACACTATATTCTGCCACAAGGGGCGTGGACTTCAACATGACTGCTACTATCAAGAATGGTACACTCATGGACAATGCTACAATTCTCATTGACTTGCCTAATCAGATTCGCACCCAGAATTGGGTGATGGGTCCTTACACGGTTACGTCACTTCGTATCGGTGCTTGGCAATACAATATAGCTTCACGTACATACTTCTGGAATGCCACAAAGACTGTGAAATGGTCCGAACCTAAATTTGGTTTCCATTGGGAAGATGGTTACTCGTATATTGACACTGGAAGAGAGTATGTCTATTACGATGGTTGGGGTGACAATTACTGGACTGAAATGGCATGGGGGAGTCTTGCAGTAATTTACGATATCAACACGAATACATTCGATTACAAATTAGGTTTCTGGTATCGAAACAGCACATTGGTAGATGATGGGTATGGACCCCGATGGGTGGAAATAAACTGGATTGAATACGAACCCTGGCCTAGTGATGGAAGTCTTCCACTTCCTTACATTCTCAATGAAACCCTAAGTGGGGTATCTTGGAAAGATAGCGCTCTTGTGTTAAACTTCCGTGGTCATATTAGTACTGATATGCTTCCAACCGGAACAGAGGGCGGATGGCCAATTCATATTGATGAGAGCTTCTTTGATGTGAATGGCATGAAACTCACTCCTCAGGCACACCTACCAATATCTTCTCCAGAAGCAACAGCAGAATATGAACAACTAAGAACACTAGCAATAGAAACACCTGTTTCAATTGTAACTCTGACTCATAGTGGAGAACCATACATGCCAAGCTGGATGTTTCAAACTGATATCGGTGAAACATTTACAGTGAGTTCTTGGCTTCAGGGTGGTGATCAATACGTCGATGACATAGACGGTGTAGGCTTCTTCCTTAGTGCTTATGAGGATGATTGGGGTTTTGACAATGGCACTGAATGGCACCAGAGGTCTGAGGTTGAGATTCAAGTTCGTGTCAGTCCCACTGGAGCTGTCGAATATAACGTCTACAACAAGACTGTCCGAACTCAATGGGGAGAGGGTGAACATTACGAGTGGATAATGGTTGAAGTCATGCCAGGTCGGTGGGAGCCACAGTGGCAACTCGTTAATACAGGGTTCTGGGAAGAATTAACCTGGGATTTTGTTCTTGGAAACTGGTCGCATGATTGGATTCCTATGAACACCATCCAGACTAAGATGCCCGTAAACTATGTCTTCGTAAATAACATAGGGATGGAAACTCTCGGAAACGACTTGAAGGTGTGGTTTGATGTCACTCCCACAGGACAAATGCCTCAGATGGAATGGCAATGGGACTTCTTCTATGGTAACCTCACTTGGGTTATAGATTATGAATCCGGTTGGGGTGAGCATACAGTACTAGGATGGACCGAAGACACTGTCTACAGTTACTACAATGGCACTAAACTTTACATGGAGCAACCAAAGAAATCTGAGGTCTTCAGAAATAACCAGACTCTCGAGCTCTATGAGAGACAGAAGTTATCATACATTAACATCGGAGGCGAGATAATTCCTCTGAAGAATTATGTCTTCAGCGATATCGATGCAACTCGCGAACAAGTCCTACTGGAAAAATACAACTCGGAAACTGGAGAGTTTGACTACTTCATCAAATTCTATAATGACACAGAATACCAGGTCTATCAGGGGAGTACTGCTGCAATATTCAATATCTCATTGATGAGCGGTTCGTGGTTCTTGGCTTTTGGCGATAACCCAGAACATATCGGATATTTAAATTACTACTCTATGATGGCAGTTAATGGCACCTGGATTGTGGAGCCTTGGCCCTTCTGGAACATGTATATGTCAGATTTTGTTGAAATGGTAGATGTGTCTATGGTTCCATATACCATGGTCACATATGCCAATGGAACAATCCCACTATACATGATTGGCTGGCCTGATTATATCGGACCGGATCACTACGTGATGTATCTCAATGGTACACACGAACCTGTAGAGTTCTTCTGGAACGAGATGTGGGGTTATCACTACTGGAATGATACCGATACAAGCTTGTACATGTTCCAGTGGCCATCGGAACTGATGACTGGAGTGTATAACTCAAATACATTCTTCATCCCGTACTACATGACAAGTCCATTTGTCTACATCACAGTTAGCGGGACTGACTATCAAATTCCAGCTCCTGGTGTTCCTATCTGGAGTCCGTATGACTTAAACTCGATTGATCAGATGGGCTTTGCTTTAGAGTTCGCCATCGTCGATGGTCAGAAGTATCTCGCTAAGATATTGCCACAACAAGAGTTTGAACCATCGTTTGGTGGATATTGGTACGATGTCTACGAGATCAATGTGACAGGAACATTGTATAACCTTACTGACTGGAGTCCCAATCCAGCTGCCAGGTTCAACTATTACCAAGGTGATTACTGGCAAAATCTTCCATGGACCACGATTGCCAATGGTAGCTTCTGGATACCTAATGTCGTTCAAGAGGACTGGACAGTTGCTTATGGCAATAGGAACGCTACTACGTATGAATTTGTAACTAATGGTTGGCTGGATCTTAATACAGGATTCTACACGGGCCAGTATTGGGACAGCCAAATCTATGAGTGGAATTCGACTGGTGGCTATGACTATGTGATGACCATGGGCGGCGAGGAGATGTTTTACAATTCAACCTGGCGAGCTACATTCATGAACATAACCCTAACTAATGGAACATTCTTCTATTCAAGAATGGATCATCCGGAAGTAGAACCTACAGATCCCTCTTCTTGGGAAATTAACAGGTACTTTATGGTCGACATATACGGTAACTATCAACGATGGTTAGGATGGATGGACTATACTACTGAACTCATAGTGATTGACAACGTAACAGGTGACGAGTGGAGCGGAAGCTTTTGGTTTGAAAGCGTATCCAACCCTGTATTCAGTTACGATATGGAGTATTGGGAGTGGGATGGCTTACAATGGCGGAACTACACTCGGGCGGAAGACAACATTGTACCAAAAACCTATTGGTTCCTTCAAGCAACGAATGGAACGCAGTATGAGGTCATCCACCTGGGTTACACACCTGAGAGCTACAGGTACAACTTCCCTTCGTGGACTTTCAATGTCACCACTATGGCATATCATGCAAAGGGTGCCCCAGAGATGATCTACAAGGCCTTCAGAACTGAGGGGTACTCCAAGAAGTTGGACTATGTACCACTTCCAGTCACAGTCCTGAGACAGCAAGGAGCACTTGTGGTCGGCTCACCAGATTTCGGTATGTGGGAACATGACATATGGACTATCGATCCATTAACTGGTGCGCTGGACCTTGACGGAAACCTGGACACTACGATTGACCAGTTCTATGTCATGGAACAACACAGCAGTTCTGACTACTTCAACGTGACTCAAGAATATCTGGATGTTCGAATCCTTTGGGAACCTGACAATTCCACTTGGAATGACGAGTTCAATCTTCATTCCTTCACGGGAATGGTCACCTTCAACTGGACTTATGATTGGTCTGAGAACTATATCTGGACCAAGGCTAGTACCGGTGAGTCTCTGAGCTTGGTAGAAATGACTGCTATCCGGAATCTACTGTTTATACCATCTGGTGATCCCGCACCTGGATATTGGGATCTAGCTTGGATGACTGAGAACTTCACTCTAGCTGACCTAACAGCGAAAGCTGCTATAGAAGGATGGGATTGGATAGAAGGAAGCCAAGAATGGTCGTGGTTGTGGTGGGAGCTTGATGAACAGTACAGCACTGAGGTGAGTAATGGCACTCATTCAGATCTGATGGACATCAATCTCGCATACCAGTACGCAGGCATGTTTGCATGGAACGACACAAACTCTGACAACTTTATGGACATCTCATCAACTGCCCTTGGTAATTCAGAGATCACACATTACTGGATGCCAATCAATGTAGAGTCTGTCAACTTCACCACTCCAGGTAAGGCTTGGGGTAACTTCAATGCCACTGATATGGAATATCGTGCAGTGAACGAGACAATAGACTTTGGAGTCACATTCAACAATGTGACTGGTGAGGTCTATCCATTTGGACTCCGGTCTTACTTCGATTGGTATGAAGGTCAGTACACAGGTTCTGACTTTGTAGACTTTGATGAGCGACCCACTGAGTGTCTGACTGAAGAGTTCTCAATCGATGTGCACTTCACTGGTGAAGTCAACGCAACTGGTTCCAACATTGCTGAGGTCAAATTCGACATCACAGTTGGAGACTGGGAAATGTTCACACCTGGAGGAACTGATGTTCTTGAAGGTAGAAGTCTTGCTGTTGCATTCTACAGCGATCTTAACATCATGACAAGTGGTGGAATGACCGCCAATGCAACGTATATTGATGACGATGGGCAGACTGTGACAAATGACCAAGCCTCAGCATCTGCTAACTTCACAATGGCTAGTGGTCTGAGTGATGTTGCTTTGATGAGCTTGGGCGGAGCTCCTTACACATGGTCAAAGAACACTTCCATGCCTACAACAGTGGATGCACAAACAGTTCCATTGGACGCTTTCAGTGCAATATATGTATCCGGTGGAGGACATTCAGCCACCACATTCTCAATTGCTTCTACACAGTTCTTTACTGTGATAGGATTTCCGCAATGGGAAGGTTGGGGAGTGATGGTTGACCCAATATTTGTCGGGTACATATCAACTGGTACAACTGACAGCGAAGCACCACAGTTCCTGAGTGTCAATCATTCACCATTGGATATCTTGGGAGTAGACAATGTTCACATCGAGGCTGATGTGACTGATACTGGAGGTTCCGACATTGCAGTGGTCAAGGTGTACGACATCGACCAAGATGTGAACCACACAATGACCTTCAACGAGAGTTCGGGTCACTATGAAGTCAACATTCCACGGAGAGTTGATGGAAGATACACATTCAATTACCAGATTATCGCAGAAGACAATGCAGGAAATGCTGGTGTGTCCTCAGCAGGTGTGTTCTTGTTCAGAGACAACATTGCTCCAACAATTGACACCATGAGTATTCTCAACGGTACTGACATCCATGGTGAGATAGCGACAGTCACAGCGACAGCGTCTGATACAGGTGGTTCTGGAATATCAACGGTCACACTGACCTATTCCAACACCAGTGGGGACTTTGACGTAACCATGACAAACGCAACCAGTGATTGGATCGGTGTTATCCCGAACCATGCACCTGGTACAATTGTGAGCTACTATGTCACTGCGGAAGATGTGGATGGAAACACAGTTCAGAGCACACCTGCGCAATTCACTTTTGCAGCTGGAGGAGTTCCAGACACTCTTGGACCATCCATCACGCTAGTTGCACATAATCCAACAAGTCCAACATCGAGTGATGCAATCACGGTATCATCCGATATTCTGGACATAGCTGGGGTCAGTAGTGCAACGTTGCAGTACAGAGTCGATTCAGGTTCCTGGATCAACGTCACTATGACAAGTGTTGGTGACACTTGGAGCGGCATTATCCCTGCTCAACCTGATGGTGCTAGTGTGACCTATCGCATCGTAGCATACGATGGCATTGGAAACGAAGCCGTGTCAGGAGAGAACTCCTACGATGTTTCCGATACTGTAACAACACCAACGACTACCACTCCCACTGGATCAACAACACCAACTGTACCTGGTCCAGGACCACTGGATGAATCGTTGATTCTTATCTATAGTGGATTTGGAGTGTTAGTGTTGCTTGTTGTCGTACTAGCTGCACGACGGCGCAAATAGAACAAATAAGCGGGCACATAGCCCGCGCACCCCTCTTTTTCTATCCTTTCACTTTTCAACACAGTTTCAGTGCTTAAAATGCGTTAAAATATGTTATTTTTCCATTAATTATAGGATTATTTATATGTAAATTATTGTATAATATTAGTATATCATACAACATAATTAAGAAATATATGGAGAAATCAATAATGCGTCGTCGAAAAACTAAACTCATTCTGGCGTCAATTGGTGCTGTAGTACTATTCTTGGTATCAATGACTGTTTCCACGAATGCAGCAACACTACCGGCCTCATCTTCTATGGATGACGCTGGTTTTTACAGTCCTTCAACATACACACTTTCACAGTTCGGGCCAGAGCCTGAAATGCCTGAGGGTGGCACATACGTGGACTGGCATCAAGAAAGCGGTACTAGGAGTGATGAATGGACATGGAATAACCGAAATTGGTTGTTTGGTCCAAGACCTTCTTTTGAAATCTACCATGAGAATGGCACACTCTTAACCGAAAATAGTTACGCTGAAGTCGATGAGATTCTAAGATTTGTCGTTACTGTCCCTAAGGGAATCTTTACAGGGGGTGCCGACATTAGTAGGGTAAGCTTCTATGGTTGGTACATGATAGCTGATGCAACAATATCTGCAAACTTTGACTTTGGTTTTGATATGTATATGTCAGAGATCTGGTATATGTGGAGTGATCAATGGGATTCAAGTTTTACTGGACCCTCATATCCTACACCAGGCTTTGCGAATATTCATCCTGATCAATGTTCCAATACCAGTGATTCTGAAAATTATTACCTGGCTTTTGCAGTTAGTTTCAATGAGAACACACCACTAGGTATGTACGAATTACACATGCAAGTCCAAGATACTGATAATGTTAACATCGGAAGTTATGGATATCAGACAGATTGGAAGTTTTCCGGGCTAGCAGTTGGGGTGATTCCTGATCTTGCTTTCATGTGGTCATATGGTGGTTCTTACACTTTGGAGAAAGTTGACTTGATGGGCAATAATCTCTATTCAGTGAGTCGAAATCAAGACTTCGTTATGAGATACAATATTACTGGCGCTGACATTGAATATGCGCTATTAGGTTTCAGAATGCCGTACTGGATGGATATCCTAACAAATGTTACAGAGTGGCATGATGAACTTGTTACATCATATGGGGCATGGCAGCTTGATGAATCAACTGGAATTTATATCTGGAATGCCAGTCTAGAAGTCACATACATGCAACATGTGTTTGGACAACATGAAGTCTATAGGTGGCAGGATATCGGAGCACAACAGGAAATGAACGTCACTGTGCTTCGTGAAGAATGGAATGAAGAAACAGCCACCTGGAATCGCTATTTAATGGAAGAACTCCAATATTTTGAGAGACAATTCTACTTCATTTACAATGCAACAACTGACTCTTTCGATACACAGTATGGATACACCTACTGGGGATACCCATATGATGAATACATCGAAGGGACTTGGAACGAAGAGGTAAGGGTCCTTGAACCAATACCTGACAATTATCCTCAATTCTACGAATTGAATATGAACCTTAGCAAAGCTCAGACCATTGGTCAAGAGCTGGTAGTTGAATTCGTGGGACACTTCACCGATCAGATGCCAGTTACAGCAAACAATGATTACATGAGCTTTGATGACCGAGTGATGGGACCGAATGATTGGCATTATGGTCCTGCAACATACGGTGAGAATCCAAAGCAAACATACTCGGAGTATGAAATTGCTAGGAGAATCTCAGTTGAAAGACCCGTAACAATAGCTTCTATCCTCAGAGAAGATGGATCAGAACCTGGTAACTGGATGTTCCAGGTCGATGTGGATGAAAACTTTATAGTTGAAGGTTTACTTCAAGGCGGTGGAAACATTGCCGAAAGCATTGACGGCGTTGAATTTTCACTTTCAGCGTGGGACGGATACTGGACTGAAGAAGAAAGCAGCTGGTCTGAGCTCACCTACGAAATCAATTATGATATGTCTGGTGTGCCTTCCTTTAATGCATATAATTTCACAGAGAAAAATAATTACACCTATGGTCTTTACTGGGATTGGGTCTATGTCAACATGACCGGTTGGCATGACGAGTATAACTCCGACACAAACACCTGGGACTGGGTCTTTGGTGAATACGAATCTTGGGAGTGGCAAGAAGTAGAAGGGTATCATATGGAATGGTACTACTATAATCAGAGAACTAACGAGTGGCAGATTGACTGGATTCCAAGAAGATCTATTGACACAGTTGTTACAACTGATTTCTGTTCAACTTCGGACTTCACCACATCCACGGTGAATGGTGACCTCATGGTATCTTTCATGGTCAGTTTGGGTCAGAATGTTCCAGAAACCAATTATCAATGGGATTTCAAATTCATGAACAATACCTGGTACGAGGATTATTCAGGTACTTGGGGTGAACATGAGATTCTAACCTGGGACCGTGAATGGGTATACAGTTTCGATTTTGAAGGAGAGCGGATCTATATGGACGCCCTCACTGACAATCAACTTGCATTCCGGTTCACCAATGGATCCCTCGGAACAGATTACATGAAAGGCCTAGAAACTCCATACATCGAGATAAACGATCAGAAACTACCAATTTCAGTAACAGAGTACTATGACCCATGGTCAGGTACTACTTGGAACGACATGTTATATTACGACCACTATGATTCAAGCGATGGAAAAGAATACTACTACTATGAGCTTACAAACGGTACTCGAATTGATGTCACCTATCGTGACACTGTATTCATTTACAATGTAACAGCTGGTAATGGTGATTCTTTCTTGACCTCTCAGGAATGGGATTATTGGTTCTATGATAATGGAATATCATCCTATTACTGGATTGATCTCGATGGAACTATCCATCAAGGTGGTTCAGAGTATGCAACCTATAACTGTGAAGTTGTCGTATTTGACGAGATTGAGGCATCCTATCAAGGCGATGCTCACTTCCTCAGATATGGAGAGGATAGTCTTCTGAAGGTACACTCATGGTCATGGAGTAGCAGAGACTCTGTGTACTATGTCACAGGTATTGATGGTACTCTGTACACTTTGAAGTACGACAACATTGAGTACGATTACTATCTCTTCATCGATAATGAATGGGTTAGAAGTAGCTGGTTTGAGTACTATGAGATAGGTATCTATGAGGGCGTTGAAGTGTTCCTGGTAGGTTCCCATCACAATCGCTTTTGGTACACATCAATCGACGAGGTTGATTATGAGCTCCCATTTGTTGGTGCTAGTCAGTATTATGATTGGACACTTTGGGGATGGGAGTTAAACACCCTAGTTGCTGATGGCGGTATTGTCCCTTCAACAAAGTCTCTCATGTACAACGATGAAGTGCACCCAGCATTCGAAGTTTCATCATTATGGTACACTTCCATTGATGATGTTACATATTCATTGGAAATGAATTACTTGGAATACACTACAGCGAATGGGACAAATATCTGGGATATTACCCCAACAGGATCAGAAGCAACTATTGGGACATTCAATGATAATTTTGTTTTCAACGAATTGGAAACATTCCAATACGATTCCTATGATCAGAATGGCTGGCCAAATCACTATTCAGGAGAAACATACATCTTTGAACTACTGAATGGCACAAGCTGGCTTGCTGTCAACAGTGACGCTATGATGGTCTATGAATATCTCTTTGAGGGTACAACGTTCTATACTATGCAGGATTGGCCAGACTGGACACCTGATGGAACTCATGAATACAGACTGATTAACGGATCCACATTCCAAGTACCTGACTGGGACAGCGCTACAGTTGCAGGCAGCTCAGTCGTCTATAGGTACGAGGATGGATCAGGTTCTGTCTTTGATTTCATGGGTGAAACCTACGAAATTATTGGTTGGTATCATTCATACGGTGGTTTCAAGGTTCTGAACGCATCATCTTCTGAAACATTGTTTATTCCTTGGAGTAACTTTGGTCAGAGAATTTTCGAATTCGATTTCCTCGAAACAACAGTAGTCGCGACTGCAAACTATGAGAGCGTTGGCAAAATCCGCACCACATATGGTTACCAGATGCTTTACGGTCCACAGCCAGTGGAAAGTGATGTTTTCAGGAATTTCTACGACCTTGTAATTGGAATTCCTGAGTGGGGAATGTGGGGCTACCAGAATTGGGCGATAAACCCAGAAAATGGTGCTCTTGACCTCGATGGTAATCTTGATACTGTGGATGACCAGTATTTTGTTCAAGAAGAATATACATCAACCGATAGCTGGACACATGAGTACCAGCGCATGGATGTATTCATTGGATGGGATCCGAACGGAACCGTCTGGGGTGACGAAATGAATCTCAACTCTTGGATGGGTCTAGACCAATTCTCATGGTCATACGAATGGTCCCAAACCTACTATTGGTTCGACACTGACATGAATCAACTAAGTCCAACCGAGATGGGTGCAGTCATTGACACTGTAGTGACCGTCGATGGTGACTCAAAACCTGGATACTGGGACATCTCCTGGATGGCTCAGAATGTTACCTGGGAAGATCTTCTCGCTGAAGCAGAAGCTAATGGTTGGGATTGGATCTCCTCAAATGAGCAGACTTGGACTTGGATGAGCTTCGGAGTTGGTCAGAACTACGGTACTAGCATAACAATCGAAGATGTCGAACATTGGCTCCAAATAGGAATGCACTATGAGTTCAGTGGTCTGATGCTTTGGGAAGATCTAGACATGAACGGTCAGATGGATGTCAACATGGATGATATCGGAAGTGCTGAACTTAGTCACTACCTGATTCCTGATTCTGTCGAAGCCGTTAGGTTCCTCACACCTGGAACAGCTTATGGCAATCGTGAGTCAAGTGGTTTCATGGATTTGAATGTCACCGATGAAGTAACTTGGGGTGTGAAATTCCGTGATGTTAATGGAACAATATACCCATTCTCTGAGAATAGTTACTGGGGTTGGTACAATGGTTTCATGAAAGGTACTGATCTGAGGACATTCGACGAGAGACCTACAGACATCACCATTGATGAAATATCCTTCCTTGTACACTTCCGAGGTTACATATCCGAAGATTCGATGAACAACTATGTTGACGTCAAGATTGACAACTATGTTGGCAATTGGGACGTTGATATGATCGGTGGACGTGACAACCTTGCGAACAGATCATTGGCTCTGAACTATTTTGCTGATGTGAGCATGCTCGATTTCGCATTCAAGGCGAACGGCACGCTAGCAGACAATGAGATGACAGTGAGCGCTGATGTGTTCGAATTCGAAACTTCTTCCGCACAATTTGCCAAAATGATCATGGGTGGAGTAACATACGATTGGGGTAAGAACACTTCTACTCCATACGATGTTGTCAGTTACACAACCCCGATTGGCGCATTCAAGGCAGCATATGAATCAGACAATGGCCGTTCTGCAACAGCATACTCTTTCAGTTCCACCATGTTCTATATAACAATAGGATTCCCGGAGTGGGATGGATACAGTGTTTACCAAGATCCACTATTCGTTGGATATGTTTCACGTGCAGGGGCATCTGCAGGTACAGGTCCTGGTGAATCGGGCTTTGGTGCCATCAGTATCAATCCACAGAATCCTACTGAGTCTGAAACCGTAAGAATCGGAGTTGATGTCTTCTTCCCAGGAGAAATCTACGACGTGGAGCTTCTGTACAGCACCGATCACGAGTTTTCATCTAGCACTTCAATGTGGGGTGAGGGTGAGAACCACTATGTGGGAATAATTCCATCATACGAGGGTGGCACTACCGTCTATTTCATGGTGAGAGTCTACTCCGAGCTTGGTGTCTTTGAATCACAGATAGGGTACTATACAGTTAGGTCTGGTGAACTTGAATCCTTAATCACTATCATAGCTCTCGGTCTTGGCGGAGTGGTATTGCTTGTGATGGGTAGATCATTGAAACGACGCAGAAAGTGATTAGTTAAGAGGGGATTTTCCCCTCTCTCTCTTTTTTTTAATATTATAGTTTCACTCAAGCTGAGATTTGAGCTTTTCATGGAAGAACTTGACACCAGCAAGATGAGCCTCATATGTGCAATTGAAGAGGTCGTATGAGATTCCAGTGACCGGAATTGCATTGCGGATCATAACACAGTTTTTCTTGTCTATTCCAAAGTTCACTTCGACGAGAGTGGCATTAGACTTGAGCAGCTTCTCGTAAATTGGTTTCTTACTGCGAGTTGGAACGTCTGATAAGTCCATGAGACGGGTCGTGAGCGTAATCCAATTCTTTCCTGGAAACACTTCGATTATTTTGGTCTCAGTTGGACCATGCGGATATAGACTGAAGGTCTTCCTGCCATGTTCTTCAAAATCAATCTCTAGTCGTTTGAGGTATTCTTTTGCAATGAACCAGGTCGTACTCATCTCTAACCTATCCTGCTGGGCAGTAGCCTTCCCTCTACTTGCCATTCATTTCCGCAGTTTCCCTACGGACTCATACACAATTACTAGTAAAAATCTTCGCATACACTGGTCCTTTCAACAAGAACGTCTTTGAGTTTCACACGTAGATGGAATCAAGGATATATCAAATAGTATTATTATTATTGAAGTGCATTTTCAACTACGACTCTCAGATAATGGTTCACTCTACTTGGAGTGGAACTATCTTCTATTCTAATAAGATCTCGAAATGAACATTGAGCGCAATCAAATGGTTCTCATGGGTGTTTGTAGTGGCTTCAAAAGAACCTACCAAGAATTTGGATGATTTTCAAAGATTCTTTAATACAGTCAAAGAATTTCTCTTTATTCTTGATATGAAAGGACGTGTCTTGCACTGTAACCCCGAATTAACTCGGTGTTTAGGTTATACAGCTGAAGAAATGCTCCAAATGAATATCACGGAACTCTTCTCTACGGATTGTAAGGATGAGATCATGGAAATTCTTGTTAACATTCCGAAGGGTAGGTTGACAGAAAATCGTATACCTCTGCAAACAAAATCCGGGCATTTGATACCCGTCGATACAAAGCTCAGCGTGGGAAGTTGGAATGGTGCAGAAGCGTTGTTTGGAGTTTCCAGAGATGTTACCGAACGCACTCGCGTTGAAGAAGAATTACGCGAAAGCCAACATCGTTTCCATATACTTACTGACAATGTAAAAGATGTTATCTGGGTTGTGGACATGAATTTCCAGTTCATTTATTTTAGTTCATCTGTGAAAGAAATGTTTGGGTATACTGTTGAAGAAGCTTTAGCCAAGTCCATTGATGAGATTATGACTGAGGAATCTATTGAAACAATTGCAAAAGAATACGCGGAGGCTCTTGCCACTGATAACCCCGAAACTACCATCGTTGGCTCCGACCCATCCATAGAGGTTGAAATGTTTCATAAGGATGGGTCAAGGATGTGGGTTGATCTCTCAAGGAGTTTCTTACGTAACAATGATGGTTCGCCTAACGGTATTATGGGAGTTGCTCGAAACATCACCAATCGAAAACGAGTCGAAGCCGCATTACAAGAATCAGAAGCAAAATTAAGATTAATTGGAGAAAACACTCCTGGGCACTTAGTCCTCCATTCTCCTTCGGGAGAAATATTGGCCTGCAATAGACCTCCATCAGATATGGCAGTTGAAGAATTCATTGGAACCTCGATTTATGACATGAACCCGCCTAGATATCATGATGTTGTAGCAGCTAGTTTCAAACGTGTTATTAAGACTGGTGAAAGTGATGTGTATTTTACTGAGTACGAACACAAGGATGGACATATTGTCAGTGTCGAAGTCCGATTGGGCGCTATCAAAAAGGATGGGAAAGTAGTCAGTATATTGACCAGTTCATACGACATTACGGAGCAAAAACGTTCTCGTGAAGAATTAGAACGTCTGGTCGAAGAACGAACAAAAGAACTCGAAAACGCTCAAGAACAACTTGTTAAGAGTGAAAGATTTGCAGTATTAGGGCAATTGAGTGGGGGGATTGCTCATGAAATTAGGAATCCTCTTGGAACAATTAAAAACTCAGTCTATTACTTGCGTATGCAATCTGATGATTCCCCTCACGAAATCACAGGAACCCTTGATATTCTAGATTCAGCTATAGGTTCAGCTGAAAGCATCATCAAAAGTCTATTGGAGTATGCTCAGCCTACTAGTCCTATCTTGAAGAAAACAAATATCAACGATATTATCAATTCGTCATTATCACATGTAGAAATCCCAGAGGGAATAATAGTATCGAAAATGATGGATTCCAAGTTACCAGTTATAATTGCGGACCCCATCCAACTAGAAACCATAATTATCAATCTGTGCGTGAACGCAATTCAGGCAATGGAAGATGGTGGAACACTGACGATCAAGGCTGAGATCGCCGAACCGGGATGGCTCGAGGTTTCGGTCATAGATACTGGCACGGGCATGGATGAAGAGACCCGCGAGCACCTATTCGAGCCACTATACACTACAAAGGCAAAAGGGATAGGTCTGGGTCTACCTATAGCGAACTTGTATACAAAAGCGCATGGTGGTAGTATTGAAGTCCGGAGCACTCTTGGAAAAGGGGCAACATTCATTGTGAAACTTCCGAGTTAAATATGGAGAAATGAAAAGCAAATCTTTTGCTTATTACCTGATAGAATCAATAATTATAGTGTCTGAATCTGACTCGATCTATTGAATATGCAGATATTTCATTTTACTCTGCCTATCTAGTCTTCGCATTGCACGCACTGGTGTGATGAGAATCTTATGTTTCATTCCCAATCGAGAAGACGTTGTTCACCTTCAAGACTTCGAACTTCTGTTATGTCTTGGGTTGCTTCAAGAGTTCCGACAAATTCCCCTTCATCATCTCTCACAGCATAGTAGCTTATGAGGAAAAATCGTCCTTTCATTTGAATCCAGAATATTGCTTTATCCTTCTTGCCTTCCTTAAAATAAGTCATAATTTTCTGAACCTTGTCATAGCTCTTGCTAGGGTGACAATTAATCACACTTCTACCAATGACAGCTGGACTTCTAGGGAATATTCGGTCATCAGTAGCT
>VAPC010697738.1_pt1 | contig 35697 bp, 48 predicted proteins | sample 3395121 | NCBI WGS metagenome assembly VAPC01 (sample SAMN08290434, study PRJNA428436) | hydrothermal vent metagenome | isolation source: Deep-sea hydrothermal vent chimney | place: Indian Ocean: Southwest Indian Ridge | depth 1711 m m
CGGGTTCAGCTTGATCCACCTGTAACCGTACTCGGACGGATAGAGGTTGATTGCGAGTAGACAGATAAGGAGTCCGTAAATAATTTCCATCACAGCACCTCAATGAATGAGTAATTGGCATTGAACCTGGTATTGACCACAGGCAGCCGTGGCTTGGATGCGTTTCGCATAAACAGGATTTCGGGATCCTGACCCAGGGCCGTGAACCGGTCATGGTAGTACCAGAAGGGCTTGCTCCGCTTACAATGGTTCCAGAAGGCGTCCCACTTAGCTTTCTCAGCTGAGGTGATCCTCAGGATCTCGCCGGAGCGGCGTTCCTTTTCGTACTTATCCTCGATGACTTCGATGCCGCCCTCTGTGTCGACGATCTGATCCTTTATCTCGCCGTCACTTGGTTCCCAATCTCCGGATATGAATTTCGGCCAGTCCCACCGTTTACCCAGCCACAGTTCTCCGAACTCGTGAGTCTTGCCTGATATGGCCGCGATAATTATCTGGAATATGGGATAGGGCTCGGTGGTCGGGGTGAAGGTTTCGCGGATTGTAGAGTCGCCAGCTACGGTTACATCTGCATCAAGATCTATAAGCTTGCTGGCTTCTACCCCGATATTAAAGCTGGACAAATTATCATCACACATTAAAGCGTAAATCTCTGAGCCAGCAGAAAACCCCCCAGCGAAATTATGGCCAGAAATCAACAGGGTATCAGGGGTGAGGACCTCCCATACAACTATCTGGTCGACATGAGCATCATACCGGTTCGTAGAGTCGACGTTCTCAATCCATAATTCCCAATCTCCTGTGCCCACGCTTTCAGGAACTGTGAAAAGAATCCGCTCCCATGCCGCCGCAGTCCCGAGGACTGGTTTCCACTGGTTAAGCTCTGATCCTCCGCCAACATTGTTAATGGTGTCCGCCCCATCAATCTTTTCAAAAGTCGTGGGAAGATAGGAGGCCCCTGCGGATTTGGTGTACCTTAAGTCAACGGTTAGTTTCCCTGTTGTTTCTGCTGTAATACGCTTAGCCTTGAATCTAATCGCATAAGTTTTGCCCGCCTCGAGAGGTCCTTCCCCAGCTTGACTTATCCCAACACTCGTTGCTGTGGTTCCCATATCCAGCAGACAATCCCTCGCCCCCAGCATTGGGGTCGCAGAGTTGAGAGTTACTGCTCCATCGCCGTTGGCTCTGGTTGTCCAATATTGGGACAGGTCGGCCCTTTCAAATCCTCCGTCGTCTATTAAATTTGGGAGATAGGCTCTGATGATTAACCCTGTATTCGGGGCGTTATCCAAAAACGATTGGTAGGGCCGCCCGTTTGTTGCATACCGGATCGGGGCTGTGGGATCAAAAGCATCGGCACTGAGGGTCCGCCTAATTTCCCAAGATCCAGTATCTGAACTCCGGGGCCGCTCAAATGTCGAGGCCAAATCCGTAGCGGCTACCCAGTCGGTTATTAGGTACTCTCCCCCGCCGGAGGCCGTAAATATCAGTTTCCAGCCGTTAAATTTATTGTCTGCGTCAGCGCCGAGATCCGCCATTATATTAACGGTCGTTAAGTCGAAAGTTTTATTATCAGGATTCGGGACGGCCGAGGACCCCCAGGCCAGAATTTCTCCTGAGCCCCTGCCAGCCTGGGCCTCCGCCAGGATGTTCCTGTAGAGTATCGACGGAGTAGACATCAGGCCACCTTCGCCCTTACCAGGTCCCAGTTGATTCGACCCCCTGAGATGTCCGGAGTCTTTTGAACAACCAGGAACTTAACCGTATCGCCTGGGTAATCATCGGGACTGACTATGGATTGGTGTTTGATGTCCACCATATTCCCAACCTGGACCTCAAGCTCGTCAAGAGAAGTCTGGCAGGGAAATGGGGCCATCCCGGATGCGAGCCTGTTGATCTCTCTGGGAGCCGCGTGCTCAGCGATCTCCTTGCCGAAATACCCATCCGACGAGTCGCCCGAGATCCACTTACTCTTGATATCCTTGAACTTCTTGGGGTCGGCAACACCCAGCTCGACATGGATGCTTCCGTAATCGCTGCCGTCGTAGTCATACCAGACCCTGCATGCGTCCCTGACGTTGGTCAGGCCAGCTGTAAAGGTCGGGGTAGATTTGAAATTATCTGGATAGTCACCGGTCCATGTAGTAACAGCCGCGGCCGTGGGATCATACTCAACAAACGTCATTTTTCCTGATTCATCGACGATTAAAAACACTCCGAGGATATGCAGGATCTCGATAATATGATCCTTTGCCGGCCGCGATTCGGTCACAGCATTTGTGCCAATACGTTTTGCGACAAAGTTGGCGGCCGCAGGTGTTCCATCTCCCACGTTCGCCTTGAGATAATCAAGAGATCCACGGCTGACCCATCTGCTTGGAGTGCCTATTTCAATAAGCATATTCAGGATCACGTCACATAGATGGGTTCCATCATATGATTTGGTTGGCTTACCTGCAGGTGCGGAACCCGCCGGGAATTTCACATCAAGGGCGTACATTGGATCTTTGATTTTGACCGTAACGACCCCCCCTGAGATGGAATAATCCACAGTCAGGCCGGGATAGAGTGTTACCAAGTCGTTTATTGTGATGTCAGGTGTATAGAATCCAACCCTTAGCTCAGCAGCCAGGCCTGAGAAGGGATCGTTCTCCTGGAGCATCATATCCACTTCCTCAGTCTGGGTGAGGGTAAATGAGGATTGACTGCCATCTGTCATGAAGCTATTCAAGTTCAGCTTGATCGTTCGAGTGGGAGCACTTTTCAGGAGCGGAAGTGAATTAAAGATGTCATCGCCACGGTTGTTAAAGCGGTATAAGCGATCGGGTATTTCTATCTTGATACTCTTACTGACCCCAGTGACGGTGCCGTCGCCGCTGAATGTGATCTTTGCCTCATAATATCGGTAACCCGGCACCCTGGATCCATCTACCACATATCCCAGGTAAACTTCCTCTCCACCGAAAGCGCCTGTTGAGCTGCCCCATGCCTCATAAACTATTCCTGCTCCAATTGGTACCCGGTCGTCGATTGATATGATCGCGTCATTATCTGTATTGGCTGAGGCTCCGAGGTCGAATGGGAGGGTGATGTTGCCGGTCGTCTTGAAATCCTTATACTGGATGACAAGATAAAGAAGGGTAGACCTTTCATTATTATTAGCGGCGGATGCCCAACCTATGCCATCAATTAATTGGAGTTTCGCCCGAGTCCAGGCCCCTGATCCGTCGGGGGCATTGTTCCAGGTGTTAGAATAATTTGCGTAACTGTTGGTTATCCCCTGGTAAGCAGATTGGTAATCCGACCCGTTATAACCCAACCGGAGATAATGCCCCCCTGATCCACCAATTAAATACATTCGGGAGTGAACCGTTACGCTAACGATCTCGTCGTTTTCGGGAACTGCCGCTAATATGTCCGTTAACAACCCCCCGGCCATGTAATAGTTACCAGTGGAAAGAAGATAAACATAAGTTGTGTTTTCGTCCGGCGAACCAACGGGATCATCAACACATAAATATCCGGCAGAATCGCCAACGTAGCCTTGCCCCGACCCAGACTCATCTGTTGTTCCGTAAATCGCCGGGGTATCGGTTGTCGTTGTATCAGCAGCGAGAACAACATCACCAGGATTGTCTGGCGGCGTCGGTGTGTAATCTACCTGACTTTCCGAAGTCGCTGTACCCCAATCGGCCTCGCTCGTTATCTCCGCACTCTGGCCCGCGCTCTGTATCTCCAAAAATGAGAAGGGCTTACGGGCTATGTTCTCCAACTCTCGCTGGAATTGTGGCGGCAGGGACAGCATCAGATGCCAAGCTTGGCCTTTACAGCCGCAATAAACTCAGCCGGCGTGATAGTCGGCAGAGACGCAACGGTCTGGAGTTTGTTCAACTCGTCGATAACCACCTGGAATCCGGCCTTGATCACACTGTCGGGTATATCGAAAGGCGGGGCTTTTCCATCGTCGTACACCACGAATTGCCTGTTTCCGATCATCTCCTCACGGAGCCAGGTCTTATCCGTGTTGCCATCCAGGATCCCCTGCTTTTCTTCCAGGCTGTTGTACGGAATGTAGATCTCGGCCATGGCTAATTATTCCTCTCGTATAGGAGTGTGACATCCTCCATCTGGCCACTGGTTTCCCTGACGGCTCGCGGCAATGCAGTCTTCAGGATCTCGACTACATCGTCTTCTGTATATAGTTGCCCACTCCCGGCCGGGAGGCGGATGGTGATGCTGACAGGGGTTTTGGCCTGGCCGGTGGCCGACGATCTAAAACTCCCGCCAGTTCCACCTCCACCGACCGAAGTTCCCCCGACACTTCCACCTCCACCAGGTCCGATAGATTTCATGGTTCCCAATAGTGACGCGACGCTCCTGGAAGTTTCGAACACCGCAGGCAAGTTCCACGGGAACGGTGCACTGTTCCATGCTTTTATGATGGCACCCTTGGCGTTAACAGCCGCGTCCCACAAGGCTGCCGCTTTAAATTTTGGGAAAAGCTGCTGGACTGCAGAAGCGCCCTTTGCTACCGCATCCGCCCGCTGTGCCTGAAACTGTCTTTCAACAGCGAGCCGCTGCATGGCCATGACCTGATCGATCTGTCCCTGGGAGGCACCATGTTGCCGCAGTATTTCGATCTCCTGCTCATGCTGGATCCGGAGCCGCTCCATCTTTGCCTCGTGCTCAAACCCACTTGCTTCCAGGTTCCGGAACCGATACTCATCCATGATGGCGGCTATCGCGTCCTGGTGTTTTCTTGTGGCCTCCATCTGTTTTTCGAAGTACTCCATGGTTTTTGGATCAATTTCCTGATCAGCGTCGTAGGTGATCACAGGAGAAGCCAGTTGTGGTTCTTCCTGACCCAGCCCTTTTTTCCTGTCGGCCTGTTCCTTTGCTGCCGCAGCATCCTTAAGCTGAGCTTCCGTTAGTTTTTCTGACTCTTTCCTCACATTCTCAATGCTGGCTATTGCTCTCTCTGAGAATTTCTCCCAGGATAATGCTGCCGTATCGTTCGAATAAGCCCCTTCAAGTGCGCTTACCGTCAGATCGTCAATACTTTCACGGATCCCCTTGATCTTCTCGGCCTGCCTCGTAAAGATGTCATCCTTACCGATCACAAGCGCTCCCATTACGTGCAGAATGACTTCAGCGGTATGGAGGACAGTCTCACTGACAACCTGCATCGCAAACGCGACGATCTTCTTTATTCGGGACATGCTCTTATTAAACATCTCCGGTAGCCTGACGATCACCTTGCCGACCGCGGAAAGGGTATTAACGATACTTTTGCCCATCTCGCTGGCCCAAACGTCAAGCTGGCCTGTTTCCTTCATCCGGTTGATCCAGGAAAGGACTTCCCGTAAGCCCGTCTTCAGAAATTCAAATACTCCGGATTTCATCACCTGATCTTTAAATTGGGTCCAATAATCCATGAGGTTCGACATCATGCCTCTCCAGGTGATAGACATTTTTTCCATCCCGCCGGCGTATCGCTCGTTCCAGATCCCCATTAGTGTTGAAGTGATGATCCCCCGGTTGTTACGGTCTACAAGAGCCCGCTGTTCCTTTCCATGCTTATCTGTGTAAAGGAAGTATGTTTTCCCGGCATCCTGTATAGCTTTGACGCCAAACTCTTTAAGGCGTTCAAATTCACCTGTCTGGGCATCCGCCACAGCCTCGACAGCAAGCATGATATCCTTGCCCATTGACCCAGCGGTATCACCGATCGTCCTCATGACATTCGTAGCGTTGATACCGTATGCCTCAAGGCGGACTGTCGCTTCGACTAAACCTTCGATCTCAAACGGTGTTGTAGCGGCAAATTTCTTGACCCATTCGAGCCGCTCCACTGCTTTTTCTGTGCTACCGAGAGTGGTCTCCAGCTGAGCCTGGTAGACCTCCATCGTTTCAGCTGTCTTGATGAAGCTGATCGCGGCCAGGCCAATGCCTAATCCAACCAGCGCGCCCTGCAAAGAGAAGACGGTTTTGGTGATCCCTCCGAGAGTCTTGCGGAGACCGGATAGAGTTTCCCTGTTTAAACGTTCGAAGGCATTTCTGGTTTTACCAGCGGCAGTTTTCTGCAAGCGGTCCAGTGCGTTCTCTGCCTTCTTGGCAACAGCGCTGAATTCGTCCCGGCCGCCCAGGGTTATGCCTACATCAAATGTCTTTGCCATTAGTCACCTGACTCAGGTCTGGGTTGATTCTGGATCCTCGCGATCGCCAAATTCTTTTCCTGGCTGATGATAATCAGGCCTTTCCATTCTTCCGGTGTTAAATCGTCGATCAGAAACCGGCATCCAGCCTCTACCATGCTGCTTAACTGGAGAAGATGGGCTGCCCAGGGGGTCAGGTCGGGAAAGGCGTCTGGGTCCGATGCACATCCTTCACAGGTTGGTTCCATCTCATATTGGGTGCAGTACTCTTCACCAGGACACTGCGTAATAGCCTGGCTGTGTGCCAGGTACTCACGGAATAGCGGCCTTAAAGTTCCCTCTCGCCCTCCTGATCGTCGTCTTCATCGCTCTCGGCATAGACCTCACCAAAGGCCTCCCGTATTGCTGTTTCCTTGTGCATGAGGGGTACCATAGCCTGCCAGTTCTCCTCTTCCATGAGAGGTTTTCCGTTAAAGGAATACCCCTCGATTCTGCGGATGGTCTTATTCCAGAGATATTCAGCCGCATCGAGCGAGCTGCCCTTGAACTTTACTTTCCGCCTCTTGATCTCAGTCTCGGACTGGAGGCGGTTATATTCCTTGAGTTCTGAACTCGATGCCGGCCGCAGAACATGGACGAGGCGGACCATCGCTTCGCCCTGCTTGGCCTTGAGAGGAACAATGATCTCCTGGACACCTACATCAAAGGTCTGTTCGGTCTTTACCGTCATTTCATCCTCCTTACGCCGCTACCAGATAGGCGGTTTCTGTGTTCATTACCTTGATCTCTACCGGCCAGCCGGACACTGAATCGTAAAACACGTTACACTCGACGTTATAGGCCAGCTTGTTGCCCTCGACACCGATCGGCAGGGCCGTATATGCCAGGCGCGGCAGAGTAATGGTCAGGTTATGGTAATAAGTCGATTCGATGAGGGCACCCTGGGCCGTGATGATGGCTGCCAGATAATCGTTATTCTCCAGGTGGTCCTTGTGTGTCGTGTTCTGATCCATGAGGAGCGTGAAATTCAAGGAAGCCTTACGAGGACTGCCCAACTCGCAGCGGCCGCGGTACAGACCGGAACCTGGGTAGTAACCGTCTTCCAGGTCAGGATTGTTTTCCCATTTGAACTCGAATTTCTTGACCCTGGCTGATTCGTCAACCTCAGAGCCTGAAGGCCCGATCTGAAACGTTAAGCCTCGCATCCTGAGGAATGATCCGGCTGACAGGGACGGCATGGACAGGGTGCTGTCCTCGACATATCCGGAGCCTACCAGGTTGGTCTCGAGCATCAGTCGTTTTCCAATTTCACCTGAGATAGCGAAATCGTTAATCAGCAGGTCTCTGATCAGCTGTTTGATGCCGGAGGTCTGTTGCTCTACAACGCTGGTGACCGGCAGCTGGAGTGATGCGGCCGGGCTCATAGGAGTGCCGGTATGTTCGTAAGCGGTTGTTGCTGCCTGCTGAGCTGAAGAGATCGCCCCCAACCCGAACGCAATTATCCAGCCGGCCATATCCGTTGTCAGATAAAAGGATCTCTTGAGTTTGGTATCCCAAAGCTCGATCTCCTGGCTGGTCGGGTATTCATGGCCCTTACCGACCTCATCCTCGTCAGTCATGATCTCAGGAGTGCGCTCAAGCATGTCAGGCCCCAGGAATGGGTAGGCTTTGGTGAGGTCCACATCCGGGATCTTAGTCCCGTAGGCTGACTGTTTCTTCGTCGTGAACGCCCATAAAACATTAAAGTCTTTCTGGTTCATGGCAAAACCCTCCGATTTGGGATTAGCAGACCTCTAACTCTGCTATTTTTTTACTGCCTTCGGTTTGGTGAATTTCTTGATGTAGTCGATATGCTTCAGGTGTGTATTGAACTCTTCCTCGGTAGCCTCAAACACCTCGTCAACATTATCGACAATGAACTCTCTGTAATATTCACCCTGTCCAACGTTTAGCCTTTTTGTACCCGCGATCTTGAATTTCACTGTTTTTCCCATTTTTCTGCTCCTTGTCAGGCCATGATCTCCTCGTCAACTGAGAGCATGATCTCAGTGTAATGACAGAGGATCTTCGAAAACCATCTGTGATCCACCACCAGGACCTGGGGTGGCCTTGAGTCTGCAGCGGCATTGTTAATGGTCCTGTCCCCACGGAAGGCACTGCATATATCCTCCACCAGATCCTGAAAGATCTTTTCGGTAGCGTCTGCGTCTACCATGCTGAGAACGCCCCTGATCATGAAATCAAATGTCCTGGTGTGAAGATGGTCATCAGTTTCGATCTCCTCAAGAGTCTTTATCCTTGTCACTGTCCAGGCATGAACCCGGTTGTCAGTGTCAACGAAGTTTTTGCGGAAAGCAGAAGCGTCCCATATGTTCCGCTGGTAATCGTGTACATTTGATACACCCGAAACCCCCTGGATAATGGTTACGATCTCATCTCTAATAGTTTGAAGAGACATCTCAGTGCTCCATCAGCCTGGTCGAAATCTTGAGCCCATGCTTGGCGAAGATCGCTTTAACTTCTGGTTCACCCTCCTTCAGAGCTTCCTCGAACATATGCACACCTTCCGTACCCTCTTTGGCGATCTTGGCCCTGACGGCATAAGCGGCGTCAGGATCCCCGAGTTTTTCTTTGGCCCAGCTGAATAACGCTTCTACAGGAGGCCAGTGGGGCTTGGTCCCAAACTCAACCGGGATCCCGTGTGTAACCGATGTACCCATCACAGCGATCTTTTCATTACCGAATTCATCCCTCACTTCAGGTGAAGCAGTGATAGACCCATAAAGAGTATTAGTCACTCCCTGGGGCGTCCGATCCAAAACCTCCCGCGTGAGGTAATGAATGGATTCTGTTAAGGCCATCTCGATATGTTGCTCTACGATTTTATTCCTCTCCTTATCCTTCAGAGCCTTGCTCTTGTTGATGATCTCTATGCCGAATATCACCGTCGTCTCCGGGGATGGGTGAGCCGGTCAGTTCCGGTGCTCAAGTCCCGGTCCCAATCGGCGATCCCGCCGGCCGCCGGCAGTTCCGTCTCAGATTTAATACCAAGATGTGCAAGAAACATTTCGAGCAGGCCCTTTGCAAGGGCCTGATATTCTTTTGATTTGTCCGAGTACAGAGCGCGGTCGGCAGCCAGGGTCGGGTCACGCTGCTGGGCATAGTGAGTCGCGATCGCTGTGGCCTTCAGGGATCCGGCGAGGAAACAGACCGCATCTTCATCGGGTGTCGGTACCGTGCTCGTGGTTTCGTCGATAGTGTGAGGTACCGTATATGTAAGCCGTATGGTCTTGCTGGTCGCAGGAGTGGCCTCCAGGAACCTGAGCTTCAGACCGGTGGGAGTTCTGTAAATCGTGTATCTTTCGCCATCCAGGATCTCGGGTTCTCGTGATCCTGACGGGTACTCGACCTCCTGGATCGAGGAGAATTTATCTACCCAACCTGACGGCAGGTCGTAATCGTACACATCAGTACCGGGGATATCGGTAACGATAGACCTTGGCCGCTGACGGCTATAGCGATAAGCTGCAGTTTTAATGAATGCAAAAACCGCGTTCGGCTCTACAATTCCCTCATCATCCGCAACCAGGTCCGCTACCTGATCAGAGTATTCGTAAATGTTATCCACAATATCTCCTCTGCTTCAGTGCCTTCTTCAGATAGGTCCTGCCAGGATCCCATCTGAAAAAGGCCCCGGCCCCTCCGGCCGGGACCCTTGTTTTCGTCCTTGATCGGACCTATTTACGAAGCAAGATAAGCACCACCGAAATATCGTCCCAGGTGGGGCTGGAACCTCCTATAGCCAGATCGATCGTTACGGTCGCTTCGTCTGCTATCGCGGCGTCTGATACTGTTCCAAAACTTACAGTACCGGCTGTGACCGAGATCGCGCTTGACAGGACCGACGTACCGTCTTCCAGGACATCTACTGTTAACGTAGGGCTTGTTCCGCCGGACACTCTTGCGGTTGCCTGTACTGATACGAGCGTCGAAGGGAACGGCAGGTCAAAAGCAATGACTGTTGTTGCTGTAGCCGTCCTCTGTCCAGAGATGAGGAACGGGACTACGTAAACCCCTGGTGACGACGGACTGAAATTTGTAGTGGCCGCTTCAGCCCGTTCGACCATCGGGCCGACAGGACCCATAACGGCCATGACCAGGACAAGCAACAGTGTGAAAACCATCGAAAATCTGAAAAGCCTTTTCATTATTTGCCTCCTAATAAGAAAATTTAGTTAATGGTTATGGATCAACCGGGAGCCTTGTCAGCCCCCGGTTTGGATCTCTATATGCCTCCTATGCTACGACCGCCTTGTAGGCACCGCGGTAGTCCACTACAACACCGCCGTACTCGTGGCGGATCTTGTACTGAATTTTGTCCGAGGTGAACATCAGGCCCTGGGTAGGCGTGTCAGACAGGAACATCTCAGGCTCTTCCTGACCGTTCAGGAAACCGACCTCGATGATATCGATGTCCTTGGGGTCCGCGAACAGGCCCCAGTCGTTGGCGTCGGTGAGCAGCGGGTTGACCAGGATGTTTTCGTTATTCTCACCGAACTTGCCGAACAGCGGGTTGGCGTCATTATTTGCGGAACCAGGCAGCAGCCTGCTGGTGTTGATGCCCTTCGCTGTCCACTCAAGAGCTGTGGGGACAACCAGTAGTACCGGATTCAGATGCAGTTTCTCGGATGATCCCGGTTCCGTCTGGTCCCTCATGGCGGTGATTGCTGTCTGCAGAGCTGCTATGGCCAGGGCGTCGGAGCCCAGGTTGCTGTGGCCGGCGGCGAACCAGGCAACGGCATCATAGATGTTCGCGTTGCCGATGAAGAAGGTCCAAACGAACCTGGCGAATGTCCGCTTGGCGGCACGACCGAGACGCTGGGGTACTCTGCGGATGAAGCCCAGATCGTCGTTGATGATCGTCTTCCTGGTGATCGTGAGGATGTTACCCTTCTGTCCGACGCTGTATGTGGCTTCCTCATCTGCCGCAGCTGTGATCTCAGCGTAATCCGCGGTCTCGGGATCCACGGTATCAAGGTCCCCGAAATAACCGACACGGATCGCCTCACGTGTTTTGAAATCCGGGGCCGGGATGACGGATATTATCCGCCCCTCACCGTAGTCAACTTCGTTGTAGTCAGTCACCAGGCGACGGTGCATGGATGCGCCCAGCAGGTAACTGAACGTGGAGCTTGAGATAGCCTCCGTAAGTTTCTTCAGCTTAAACTCACCGCTTATTTCCGTATCCCCGGAAAGCTCAATGTAGGCCTCTCTGATACCGGACAGGCGGGGGACTTCTTCCTCGATCTCCAGACCGAGGAGCTGGTCCATGGCGAGGCCGATCTTGTCACGCGTTCCCAGACCTGCCTGTGCACCGGTTTCCTCTTCACCCAGCCCTTCTACCCTGCCGCTCTCGGAGAGCGTGGCCAGGTAACCGCGTTCGCCTTCGATAGCCTGGTCGAGCTCATCCTGCTCAAAAACCTTGTCATCGAACTGCTTCCGGATCTTGGCCTGGGTAACTTCCGGGAGCTTGGACTCGGCCAGCTTTTCCCGAAGTACGATCCTGGACTCTGTGAGGAGAATACGCTGTTCCGCCTCGGCTACCCTGTCGGGAGTACCTTCCTGGCCCTCCCCGGCGGATGTATCATCCTCCTTCTCGGCCAGCTCCTTTACTTCCTTTTCCGACGCGTCGAGCGCTTCGGCGAGCTTGGCCAGCAGCTCTTCCTCAGTGACCGATTCGATATCGATCGACTTGAGGAGGGTCGGCCTCTTTGCTTCGATCAGTTTTAAAAGTTTGTCCTTCATCTCTAATTCCTCCCTCTCCTGGCGGCTCTCTGCCGCTACGAGTTTTCGCAGCCGACCCCCTGCGGCCGGATCCACTACAATGTCGACAGAGTCGACGGTCTTCATCTTGCCTACATACCGGACAAGACCTTCAGCCATACGTTTGAGCTTCACGAATCCATCACCAACGATGGACAGGCCCAATAGATCCCTTTTCCCGCGGTTCCAGGCATCAAGGATCTTGATCCTGAGCTTGTCCTCGGCCTCAGAAAGATTCAGGAGGCCATACGCGCGGGTGATGCCGTCACTACCTTTCTTGAATTTGGTATCTGTGATCCAGCCGACGATCCGCTCCACTGATTTACCCTGGTCCTTGATGTGCTCTTCGTCCGGCCTCATCAGGACATTGGCTCCCTCAGCAAGCTTGGCTATCTGCTTGACAACTGACGCTGGATAGAAGGTCCGGTTGCTACTCAGGCCCTCCCTGATGATTTCCACCTCCCAGATGCTTCCCTCCGGAAGGTTATCCTTTGCCTCGGCCAGCCCGGTAATAGTGGCCTGGATTTGAAGATCTACCTCACCTTCAGCAGCCTCTGCTACTTTCTTTACAGGGACATATTCCTGCTCAACCTCGACCTCAGATTCAAAATCAAGTTCGACGTTGTCTTCGCTGAGGGTAAACGGGACACTGTAGAGTTTCTGATCCGCTTCATCCTCGACGATCACATGGTCAAGGAAAAGTTCCTTTATCCAGCGACCGTCTGGATGCCCCTGTGGACGTGGATATTTTTTATTGATCTCCACGCGGAGCATGGACCTGAGATCGTCCAGGCTGACTTCGGCCTCCGTAACTTTCTTTTTCTTACCCGGCATAGCCGATCACCTCCCTTTATTCTCGTGCAGCTGAGAATTTCTGGCCGTCGGTAGTGACCACGATGAAGCGGTCAGGGTAGGACCTGAAGGAGAGGACCTCGTCGGGTTTGATGGCGTATGCCCGCTCTTCCGCAACCTCTTTGTCATCCTTCTTGACCATGACGGTCTTGGTCCTCTTCACGACCTTGAGGACATCGGCCATGGGGACCTTTTCGACATCCTCCTCCGGCGGTGCGCCGACAAAGGTGTCCAGGGTGGCTTTCAGATCCTGGTTCTCGGTCCGGAGGAGATCGACCGCGGCACCGGCATCCTTCACGGCAGCTTTGAGCTCCGTGTTTTCATCCAGAAGCTTTTTGTTCAAGTCCTGGAGCTTTCCAAGCCCCTCTTCATCTTTCTTTTTATCCTTGCTCATGACTTACCTCCTTGAGTTCATGCGACCTTGGCCGCTTTTTCCCAGTCAGCGTGATACGCTCTTAACTGGCATCCGCATTTAATGACCTGTCCAGCTGGAGCTTTCGGATCATGGGGGTGCATCATCTTCACGACTCCGCCGTGTCTCAGGTCCACGATCCTGAAAGCCTGGTTAACTGGAATATGCTGTCCATGTATCCGCCGATGTGGCCTGCGCGGATAGCGTCTCTTGCCGGAGTGGCGCCATTCCTTTTCCAGACCCGGTATGAGCTCGGCTGATTTCTTGAGAGATTCGAAGGACGCGGCGTTAAAGATGCGGCCTGACTCTGTCATGGCTATCGCTTCAGCCCTGGCGGCCAGGCTGGAGAACACTGATTTATCCTTAAGGTTCTTCCCGATGTTCTTGATCACATCCGAAACCGACTTCTCGCCCATGACACCCATGAGGATCTCGCTGTGGATCTTGTCCATGGCAGACCTGCCGAGGTTTATGATCCGGTCGTTACGGTAAGCTGCCATCTGCTCCAGGAGCGACCTGCTCAGAATTATGGGGCTGGCAAGGATTCCCTCCTCGACCAGAGGCAAGGCGATTATCTTCATGCCCTTATCCCAGAGGTCCTCTATAACGTCGTCCATGGCTCCTCTTGCCTTCTTGGTGAATTGAAGGATGTTGCGTTCAACTTCTTTCTTCAGGTTCTCGAGGTGCCAGGCCTGGAAGCCGTCCGCTTCAGCAAGGTCAGCAATGATCCGCCGCCGAGAATCATTCAATAGATCCAGCACATCATCATTCGTCGACTCGATCAGACCTTTGATATCCTTCCCGATATCCTCACCCATCTTCCTGATCCGGTCTTCAGGGCCTTTTTTGGCCTCTGCGACACGAGCCACGGAAATGCCCTCAGCGGCGTTATCTCCTTCTGATGGCGGGTTGCATATATGTGAAGTGTTTATGAACATTTTTAAACGCATCCTCGGGCGCGAGAGCCGGTTTTGTGGGTCTGGTCTCTGGCCTTATTTCTGTTATTCGTAATCATCGGACCCATCGTCATCGTCATCAGGCTCGTCAGGGATCGGTGTGGCGCTCTCCGGATCCACCCCTGTTCCCAGGCCTGCAAGCAGGGACAGGTAGACTTTCCTCGCCTCCTCATTGGCCAGCCATTTTTTCTCAACAGCGAAATAAAGGGCCATGCCTACCTGGTTGATCGCGGTGCCTGTTTGAACGAGGTCCTTGGCCACCATCTCGGGCATGGATACATTGATGGTAAGATCGGAACTCTCTTTCAATCTGCCGATCTTGACAGCCTGCTCCACCTGGTAACGGAGAACATATTCGATCACGTGCTTGACGGTTCTCTGGCGATGAGCAAGAAACTTGAAAGTCGGAGTCCCCATCTCGGCGGCTGTGGCACGGTTGACATCTCCGCCTCCGCCGAACCAGTGCTCCGGGAATCCGGCGCCGCCGAGGACATGGTTGCGGAACATGCGGCTAGCGGCAGCAGAGTCATGTGATTTTAGATCCGGTGAAACGGCGTCCCACTCCTCGTTCTCGTTGTGTACCCTTACCGAACCTGCAGTGGGAACCTTGACGTTCTTGGTGTACTCATCGATTTTCGCTTGGTCAGCACCCTTCAGGAGTACATCCCAGATAAATACTTTCATGAAGTCGTGCCGCTCGAGCTCGCCGAATAGATGGTTTTCGTAACCATCCAGCCAGTCGATGAGGGTCAACAGGTCGGAGCGCCCCCTGGGAGCGTTACTGACGTTGTTAACCGTGAAGTAGAAGCATTCGCCGTCCGTGTATTTCTCTCTGAGCTCCAGAGCGGGTTTGCCCAGGTATTCAGTTTCATCACCGAGAAGGATCGTTTTGTACTTCCGGGCTTTGCCGCTCTTTTTTTTCGTTCGGATCCCGATGACGGTCTCAACGTTATCGGGGTCTGTTATAACCTTGTCGATCCTTGACGGGTCGAGGTACCCAAGGCGAACGAGCCCGGTTCCCTCAGTCAGAAATACTGGCCAGCACTGTTCACCGTACAGGCCCAGCTCCAGGACTTTGTTTTCCAGTTTGAGATCCCAAAGGTTGATCGGATCGTTCCTGAACTCATTGATGATCTCCGCTACCTTCGGGTCCGGGATCTCATACTGGACACCTTCACCGAGGACGAAATCACGTGTCCATTTGATGATCCTCGCCGCGAACAGGTTCGTTTCAAACAGGTAATAGGAGAGCTCAAGCATCCGGTCCTGATCTAAAGCGGAAAGCTCTTTTATTTCCGCGTCAGTAATCCGCCTGAAGCCCGCGTCGATCTCGCTTTGCTGGAGCTGAGATCCAGCTTCGGCCAAACCCTTGGACACGAGCTCCTCGACTTTCTTGTCGATATGGCCACCGGCGAGCTTATCTATAAGAAATCCGCGCAGGCTCATATCAATGCTCCAAAGCCGTCTGCCCTATCCGGAGACGGGTCTCTTTCCTCTATCTCCCGGAGAGCTTCCAGCTCCCGCTCGCGGCCGTATTTCGTTCTGTAGTGTCGTGAGTCGACGTCCTGGGTGGCCCCTGCCGTGAGCGGTGTCTCAGCAAGTGATACGGCACCCTCGAGGGCGTCGGGTCCATCGTCGTGAACCGATGGGCTCGGGAAATAGATCAGCTGCTCGATGAGTGTGGGCTGGTCCGTGTACCCTTTGATAAACCGCAGTGTGCCGCGTTCGATAAGAGGCGACAGGCGTGAGACCCGGATCTCCTTATTAAGGGTCTGGGATACGCCAGACAGCGGTAGATGGTAACCGTATTGAGAAGCCTCAGATGAAAAGAGGGTAAGGAGAACCTCCTGGAAGGCAACCGATTCGATCCCGATCTTTAAGGCTGGCCTTTGGGCCTGACGGGCATAGGTTGACTGAACAACTGAATCTATCGACCGGCGTTTGATATCACATTCAAGAGCCCAGATAATTCCATCAGGGTTCTTGCCGACCTTAATAAATGCCCTGAAGTCCGAACTTTCATTTCGTCCCAGGGACGGATCCAGATAGTCATAGACAGCGAGGGTCTGTGATTCGACAACTTCCAGAGTGTCATACTGGAGCCACTCTTCCTGGATGATCCCGTCCTCGTCCTTGGGATCATTCATGTACTCCTTGTTGAATGCATTGGTTCCTACCTCATTTTTTATTTCCTCGAGGATCTCCAGCGGGAACCTGGCGGGCCAGAGAGACTGCCCGTTCTCGATAGCCCTGTACGTTTTCGTGATAAAGCCTCGCTCCTTGCCGATAACCATGAGCTGGGCAAGGACAGACCGCCTGGACAGGCGAGTACCTACCATGAAGAAGGTACCGCCCTGGGGAGGCCTGGCAGGGAGAACAGCTTCAAGGATCCAGTTCAGTGTGTTTTTTATCCTCCGGGGGCTCTTGGCGCTCGCATCGGATTCAAGATCGTCGATGATTATCAGGTCCGGCCTGTGCGGGCCGTGCTTCAAACCGCGGACTGCCTGGCCTGCGCCACGGGCAAGAACCTTAGTGCCGGTGGCGGCCACGAATTCCTTATCAGCCCATTCATCGGTCTTCATATCGCCGAAGTCGGACCGGATCCGAGGGTTCTCATCCAACTCTGCCTTGATCGCGCCAGTGATGAGCTCGGCCTGTGTCTCAGTTTCAGAGATGATGAGGATGAACTTCTTGAGCTCAAAACAGATGGCATGGAGAGGGTTGGCAAAGCTCACCCTGGTGGTCTTGGAAAAGCCGCGGGGTGCCTCCACAACAGAAGGTTTTACTGACTGTGCTATCAGCTCATCCAACTCGCGATGGAACGGTGCTGACTCGTCAGTAAAATAATGCGGCATATACATCCGGCAGAAGTACTCTCTATCGTTAGCAGCCTTTCGGATCCGCTTTTCCTTGCGCTCGGCAGTATCGCCCGGAAAGGCTGAAACGCTTTTACGGATATACGCCCGGAGTTCCTCGACTGACCGGTCGAACTTCCGTTCCGTTATGTCAGGACGCCTGCGCATGGGTCTCCTTGAAGTGGACCACCAGCCCGTCGAAATGTTTGTCCATGACCTCGACGGCCTCCGGGAAACGCGACAGGTACCGGATCTGCTCGTCGAGGAAATCCAGGAACAGAGCGGCCTTGTCCACCTTCGGCACCAACGCTTCCTTCTCGTCCCGGCGGATTTGGTCCTGCAGGTCGATGATTTGTTTTGTCAAGCCCGTGTACGCGTTCAGATACTGGACCAGGTGGAGCGGTGCGAAATCCTCCTCCCTGTCCTTCATCGCCTGCTCAAACGTCTCTCGTTTATCGAGCAGGTCCTCCAGGAGGGTTTCCCGGAGCGTCAGTTTCAATTCCTGGTGCGTGTGGAGGATCGACTCCACACGAGTCATCCTCTCGTCCCAGTTCTCTCGCTCCCGGATCCGGTGCAGTGTGCTCCGGGAGAGTCCTGGATAGTCTTCCTTCAACCTCATACAGGTGGAATCGATGTTCCCACCTTCCTGAACGTAGACTTCGAAGAAAAGTCGTCTGTCGGTTCCGCTATAAGCCATGGCGTCAATGTTTGGAGATGACCACACCTGGGTCGGTGACAGAGCCCTCGACCAGGTCTACGCCCAGGGGGGCAAGTTTCACCTCGTGGGTGTACATCAGGCTCAGCTCGTCTTCGCGTACCACGGTCTCTACGTAACCTTTCTCTTTCAGGTAGTTGAGAAAGCCGTGGAACTGGGCCAGGGTGACGTCTGGGTAACCGCTGCTGTGCAGCACCTTCAGGAGGGTTTCATCAGTGTACGTCAAGCGGCCTTCAACGCCCTGCCCGACGTAGAGCATGATTAAGATCCGGCCCCGGATGATCCGGTTCTCAGTGGCGCTCATCATCTGTCTCCTTTTCGCCTTTGGCCAGTGCCGTCAGAACCTGGTCAAAACGGCGGTGAAGTTCCTCGAACTTCCTGCTATTCGAGCCGACAAAGTTTTCCACCTGCTTGTAAATCCTCTCCATGGACCTGATGAAATCGTTCTTGTGGATGTAGTTCAGGGCGATGTGTTCCCGGAGATTCGCCTGCGCGTCCTTGATCCCATCTATTTCCTCATGATGGTCCTTTAGATCGTCCTCGGTCTTGCTGAAACCTTTATTCAACATTTCCCTGATACTGACGTTCCGTTCACGGAGCAGGAGAAAGATCGCGCCGATGCCCAGCGTCCCGATGATCGAGATGATCATGGTGATCAGCTGGAAATTAATTGCCGGCTGGTTCATTTCAGGGCTTTATCCTGATGGCTTTTATGGTGTTCAGGAAGAAGCCCTGGTCGGTATCTCCATCTTGGGTTCTTTTCCTCTTGCCGCGGTGCCATGTGGTTATCCCAAGGACTGCACCCCACCCGATCCAGATTTCAGTCGGGACACTGGGGATAGGTTTGTCCAATACTGGCAGGAGGAAATAGACACAAAAGATCGTGATGCCATAAAGGAAACCGTTGAACGGACGCCATAGCCATTGCGGCCAGTGTTCGCTCTTACCTTCTTCACGCATGGTGACATTGACTGTCTCAAGTCTTCCGGCATCGACCCGCTCGAGGTCGACTTCCAGCTTTGCCAGCTCGGTCTCATGGTTCATCAGCGCCTGCTTGTACTGGACCAGGAGCTGTGGATCCTCAGCGATCTTGTCCTCCACCGCTGACTGGGGTACTTCCTCACCATCACCCGTTATGTCCCTCATTATCTTGTTGACCAGAGAACCGCTGCCAGGCAGGAAAACGGAAGCGGCAATCGGGGCAATAGTTTTAGCCAGGTTGCCGAGAATACTCATCTCATCCCTCCTCGCCTTCAGAGAACTCGATGTTCTTTATTGTCATTGGGGACGTGAAAAACTTTTCAACAGCAAACTCTATACCGATGGCGATAGACCTCAGGTTCTCGGGTTCGTGGATCCATTTCCTCGATTCCGGGTTACTCAGGAACTCGCACTCCACCAGGACTGACGGCATGGCTGTCTTCCGTAAGACATAAAAGTTCGATTCACGGACACCACGGTGATGTCTGTCTGGAACCACAGTTCGCAGGCAGCCGTCGAGCATGTAGGCGAAGTGCCTAGTATCGTCCGATGCGCTGGGATGAATATGGATGGTCTGGCCTTTTGCTGATTCCTTATGAAATGCATCGCAATGGATGCTGATGAAAAGGTCCGCCTGCTCCTGGTTGGCAAGGAAAACGCGGGCCTTTAGATCTTCATTTAAGGTGCCGGCTAACTCCTGGTCCTTTTCCCTGGTAAGGATCGGGAGATAATCGCTGAGCTTGAGCTCGTAATACAGATAGAGAGCGACCTGTAGATTCAGGTCGTCCTCTTCTACCTTGCCGTACCTGGCCCCGTCTCTGGCTCCGCCATGGCCAGGATCTATGCAGATCTTTTTTTCCCGTTCGATTCCAAACATATCTCTTTGATTTGGCTCGACCCCAGCAGCCCATACCGGGGCCGAACCCGTTGGGGGGTAAAACGCTAGGTTAAATTGTGAAGGGATTAGGAACTGTTCAGCAAGCCGACTTGTCTAAACCTGTCCTGTCCTGTCAAGAAAAATGAACTTACAGAGTGGAAAATCGGGAATTACAGGATTCATATTCGAGTATGGCAGCTCTTGGTATACGCCATTGTCTCCTCATCTTAATAGCTTCAAGGTTGCCATCATCGATCTCTCTTCGAATCGTTCGCTCGTTGACCCCGAAGTATTCAGCTGTTTCTCTTATGCTCAAGTGCGCCTTATCCGGCAACCGCTTCATTCTCCCCTCCTCTTGACCATTGCCTTCATACATTCGATCATCTTCTGCGCGTTCTGAATTGTCACAGGTCTCTTCCGGCCTATGGTCCTTGAGCACAGGTTCTGATAACCGAGCCAGGTCAGATGAAGATCGTGTTTGAGATGGTCCAGTTTTAACTTCTGCTCGAAGGTCATCAGCTCATATACATTGTCCGGATAGTGATTCTTTTTCTTCCGCTGCTGCCGCTCTTTTCTGGAGGGGTATTTCCTCAACTTAAAGCCCAGCTCCTTGAAGCGGTTCAGGACTTTATCAACACCGTCTCGGTCCAGATCTTTACAGGATCGCACACCGGCCTGGGCGTGGAGGATGTCCCTGTAAGTGTCGTCATCGAGGGAGAGCTCACGCTTGGCTACATGAATGAGCCGGATTTGACCGGTAGTTATGCTGCTTCCTTTAGCCATGGCTTCCAGTAAATACAGGCTGGCCAGTGAAGGTTTACATCAGTGGCCGGGCCAGCTGAGGCCAACTGCTTGAAACGGAGGCACTTGGCGGCCCCACGGTCGTTCCTTATAAGATGGTGATTCAACCATTCACAGGTGCCGCACTTCTCCTCTCCCCTGGGTTCACGGAGTGACTGCTTGAATAAGGGGTGGAGCCCCATCCTGAGGCGTCCTTCCTGTATGCGTTTCCACTTAGGCCAACTCATCTTCCATCCTCATTCTAATCTGACCCTCCAGTTCAGGGATCTGGCGTTTCTCGATAACCTGGATAGTCTTTAAAAGATCTATTGCCCTGGACCAGAGTTGATCGGCTGTTTCCTTTGCTTCCTCCGGAGTAGTGATCATGTAATATCCGTAAGGCTTTTTCACAGAGCTGCCTATGCGGTACCTGTGAGACCTCCTCAGATGGGAGATCGTTGCCCTGACCATGCGCTCGTTAATGCCGGTCCTGCTGGATAGCTCATCTGCCTGGATAGCTGCATGCTTACCCTGACAGCCCTGTAATACGCTCAGGACCGAATGCTCCTCCGGCGTAAGCTCGAAGGAGGGCATTATGAGATTAAGTTGATTTTGTCCTTCCATCGTAGCTTCTGACTATAAGTTCTCGGCTTGTTTTAGGTTTCCCGCTGCGGCTATTCACACTGTATTTAATGTCAACGGACTTCATCTTAAGCCCCTTGAAAACCTGGCGCATTTCGGGGATATCGTTCACTGAGAGAATCGCTTTCCCTTTAATGGACCTGATGGCTTCTGAGAGCTTCTCGTACTGGTCGAAACCGAAGTCGACTCCATAACCTTCTGTCCCCCAGTAGGGTGGATCCAGATAAAAAAGTGTGTGTTTCCTGTCGTACCGCTTAATACATGACAACCAGTCGAGGTTTTCGATAGTTACCCTCGCCAGGCGGAGGTGAACCAGGCTGAGTTCTTCCTCTATCCTCAGCAGATTCAAGCGCGGCGGTGTAGTAGTGGATATGCCGAAAGACCTGCCGTCGACCTTTCCGCCGAACCCCATCTTCTGGAGATAGTAAAATCGGGCAGCTCGTTGGATATCTGTGAGGGTCTCCGTGGGAGTTTCCTGAAGCCACTCGTACATCTTCCGGCTGACCAGAGCCCACTTGTACTGCTTGAGAAACTCTTCCAGGTGGTGCTGAAGTACCCTGAAAAGGACAATTAGATCCTGGTTGATATCGTTGAGTACTTCGGATTTGGAAGGCTCTTTCATAAAGAACAGAGCTGCTGCTCCACAGAACGGCTCGACATAGCACCTGTGCTCAGGGAAGAGTGGCAAGATCTCTTTTGCCAGTCTCCGCTTGCCGCCCACCCAGGGGAGGAATGGTTTTGACATAGTGGGGCACCTTCCATTACCGGAATCGATCTGGTAATTATTCAATGTCACAACTGTGGCTAGTTCCATATGCCGGTCCACTGTCCTGTTTACGGTGGGTCGGCGGCTGGGTCGTGTTCCTGCACGGCCCAGCCATCCTCGGTTCAGCTGCTCATCAGGCCCAGGGCACCACCCCAGGGCGACCCGCCCGAAGGCGGGTTTCGCTTCTACTCCTCAACTTCATCTGGCCACAGCCAATGGCCAACCTCAGGCCCTTTAAGGACGCTGGTTCTCCAGACCATGGCCGCATGCTCTCCCTTAATTTCATCAGGGTGGGAGCCATCCGTGAAAACAACAACGTTGACCAGGTCCCCATCCCAGACATGCGTGATGATGGCTGGCCGGTAGGTGCCGCCTGGCATGCGGTAAAATACGATCCTTCCCTTTGTTGAAACTCTGTTTTCGCTCATATTTCCTCCTATGATTTGGACAGAAGATCCTGCTGCTTATCGTCTCCCAGCGGCAGGCCCTCCTGTCCGTATTCTTTGCTGCCAGGTTCATCGAGTGGGTAATTGCAGCGGTCGCAGGCCTCGCTTTCAATTCCACCCTCGACTATCCTGCTTCTCATGATCCCGTCCGGGCATTCAGGGCATGTCATCTGCTACCTCCTCTTCGATATCGATGCTGAACCTGTTTGAAAAAGTGATCCCAAAAAGAAAAACGATGATCGAGTAAGCCCCGAAAGCGGCAAAGGCGATTACCAACTGCACCCACCCGCTCATGCTACTTCCTCCAGCTTCGTTTCGAACGGAGTGATCACAAAGTCCTCGCCTGACTTGACCGATATCCCTTTGATGCCTTGCACCGCTTCCGGGTCTTTTAATATGGCTTCCTTGTCGATCTCTTCCTTGACTCGGACAAAGCGTTTCAGGTTCAACTTGTTGAGGGTTTTGATAATCTCTTCAATGCCCTTCAAGTTCACTTTGTTGGGACGCTTCCGCCAGTTCACCCTGCCTGTAGCAAGGTCAGCGTATTTAACTTTGCCGTCCGCTGTCAGCTCTGCCTTGTTGGCTTCGCACCAGGTATGAACACCTTTTGACAGGGCTGAGATAGCCTCCGCATGCGGGGCACCCAGCTCTTCGTATTCCTGTTTGATCTCGGCCAACCTGTCGTTCATCTCTGCCTGGATCCTGTCCCGCTCCCGTTGTCGTCTGCCGATCTCTGCAATAGCTTCGACAGTCTCTTTCCTGGTCTGCGGTATCGGATAATCAGGTGCCTGAGTTTTGATTTTTTTCCTGTTTTTCCTGGTCAATTCAATCACCTCCTTACAGCTTGAAGCAGGGTCTTTTTGTGCGGTTCCGTGACCATCACAAGCTTGGTGCCGCACCTGCAGTACTGATGTTCTTCCTGCTCCAAAGCCCAGCCTCTATAAATTGTCTTGCACTTAGGGCATATCGCTTTAAGCCTCATGGTTACCTCCCTTGACCAAGGTCAGGTGGCTTCCTTTCTCGTGCCGCTCTTTCCGGGTACATGGGCCGCACAGGCCTGTTCTGACGTAGCGCTGCGGATTCGTTTTACATGCCACGCATCTTTTCCCGGCGAGCGCCTTCAGGTACTTGGCGTTGTAACAGGAGTGGCACTCGTGGGTTTTTTTGATGGATATAGGATGGTGCCCACATACGCTGCAGAGTTTTTCCTTTCTTGGTTTCCTGAATGCCGGTTCAGCAATGATCGTCCATTCGTTCCTTACAAGAAGGCCGACACCGCATCGGCAAACCCCTCCGTCCTGGAACTCGATACATCTGGCAGCTGCCATACCGGCGAGCCGCTGTTCACAGTAAACACTGCCGTCCCATTTCACGGAGTGCATGATCAAACCTCGTGCACTATTTCAGGCGTCACTATCTCCTCGCCTGCCAGGGCCGCGACGTTCATGCTCTTTGTGGCGACAATATTTATGGTCAGTGGATGTGCCTGGCCGACCGGCCTGAGCCTGGCCCGGATCGCTTCGATGGCATCCTTGGTAAAGATTCGATCAAAATCTCCGCCGGCACGGTCGATCTTGAACTTTATGTATTCGCCGATATGGCCATTGAGGCCGTCCATCTCCAGCATGGTGCAGCGCCTGGTCATCTCGCGGATGCTCCACTCCTCGAACTTGTCCTTGAGCTCAGGCTGACCGAGTAGAACTATTCCAAGGAGCTTGACGAACCCGATCTCATTTTCGTAAAACCGTTTCAGGCTCCGGAGGGTCTGGTGCTTGAAGGCATGTGCCTCGTCCATAATGAGGACGGCCTTCTTGCCCTGTTGATGCACTTCACCGAGGATCCGCTTGGCTTGGCGGTCGCGGGCCTCCCGTGTCCTCCGGGGCCTTTCGTTCCCATATGTGAGATCGTCAATGAGCGCTTCTGTAATGCTGACTGCTGAGCACTTTTCCTTTTCGTAGCTGGCGATCTTCACAACATGAACTTCTTTTTCTTTTGCCAGGATTGCCTCAACGGTCTTGAGCACTGTTGTCTTCCCGGACCCTACTTCTCCGACTATCGCTATGAAGCGCCTGTAATGGGCGGCATCCAGGATGGCTTCCTGGATATAGCGATGTTGGGCGGTCTGGAAGACATCATCCTCGTCGTTCATCTCCTGGTTGAATGGATCTCTGAACAGATGAAAGTGTTTCTTTGTCTCCGGATAAAGCATTTCACCCTCCCATATCGTTTCGTCATCTTCCGGTATCTCGTCTCCGACCATCGGATCCCAGATACCCTCTGTGGGAATCCCCAACGTCTCCAGAAAGGCTTCGACCTTCTCCCGAACTTGTGCGGCACCTTTGGGGAAAGCACCGTGGTTCACAATGTTGGAAAAGGACGCGGGGGAGATCCCGGCCACTTTAGCCATCTGACGGTAGGAAACCTTTGCGACCCTGTGGTCCTCACGCATGGATTCGAGCAGGGGCTTCAATTTAATAGGTTGCTCTTCACGCGGTCGGATCTTGTGGTACCGTTCCCTGGCCGAGCAGTAGCTCCGGCCCATCTTGCGAGCGATATCTTTTAAGGACGCGGTACCGTAGTGGGCTATCAGATAATCGTCTTCCTTCTGGGTCCATCTCCTGCCGTGCTTGGTGGCGAAGCGGCGTGTTTCATCGTTTTTTGAAAGGAACTTCTCCCGCTTCCTGTCATTAGCGTCTTTGTACTGATCACCCTCCCAACTACTTTTCAACTCGACACCTCCTTTCCTTCTGCATCTATGGTTGCCAAATGCCCGGCTTGGAACTCCTCAGCCAGGGCTTTAATTACATCTTCAGGAACCGAAGATCCGTACCTCTCGGATATGGTTCTGTTCTCTTCTCTTGTTATCGCTCTGCCGAGGATCTCGGCTATCCGGAGGGCAGCTTTCGCCTTGGGGATCCCTGGGGCCTGGTAATGCTTTTCAGGCAGCTCAATATCGTCACCATCACGGTGCATGTAGGTAATATTGCCTAAACGCTCCCGGTGATTTCCCAGGGCTATCAGGTCGCGCAAGTCCACCGCGGCTGCTTCCTTTAGACCCTTCTGGGTCACTGTTTCCTTATGGGACTTGAACTCCTGGCCGATGACCGGCGCATCCACCGGGAACCCGAACTCCGTCTTCTGGATCGGGTCGATCTGGTATTTCTCATCTTCGAACGTCACGATTATCGACGGGTAACTGAACGGATCGTACTGGACGGGAACTTTGTCCCTGGGTAGTACACCCGGGATATGCCGGACGCTGTATTCCTTGCTCAGGTACCGGACGGTCATATTCCCGTAGACCATGCAGTCCTTGGGTGCTGAATGTGCCAGGCGCTGGCAGATCTCGCGAGGAGGCAAGCAGCGCAGTTGGTCCGACCGGATCTTGAGCCACCCCTCGGTACGGGTCATGCCGGTACGGCTGTGGGTTTTTGTAGCGTTGAATCGGACCAGGTAATCACGGCACCAGTCCCGGATCTCCTCAAGATTCTTCGGGCGTTGGAAGATCAGCCTGGACTCGAACTGCTTTTCCCAGACTTGCATCGCGTTCTCCACGGAGCCTTTGGCCCGCGGGTTGCCTGGAACGTGCGTGATCACCTCTACATCGAGGTTCTTCATAAGGTTCATTACTATCTTGGAGTTGAGCGCAGACCCCCTGTCCTGGATAAGGATCTCCGGGACCCCGTGGAACGGGAGGTGCTTGTCGTTTTTCTCGAACCAGGCGTCTAAAAGGAACTGGACCGCGTCGGCTGTGGTCTCACCGGCGGCCCAGAAATAATCTACGTAAAGGTGCCCCGTGGTATGGTCTGTGAGCACGTATCGGTACAGGTGCTTCTTCATCTTTTTGACCAGCTGGGGGTTGTTCTTGTAATACTCAGTCTCGACGTTGACCGTTTTAAGGGTGCGTCCGTCAAAGTGGTATTGAGCGCAGTGCGTGACATCGAACAGGTGGACGTGGTTGGGATAAAGGGACTGCATGGTGATGTGAGGTGTGGGTGCTTCCGCGGACTTGCGGTCGGTCTTGCGTTGTCTCAGGATCCGGTTCACCGTCGATGGTGAAACTTGGCCGGGGTTGAGTAGCTCGTTGGATTCTGCCAGATCCACCGCTACCGTAGTGGGGACAGTGTATTTGCCCACCTTGTTGCGACCCTTATGGATGATCTTTTCCAGTTCTTTTATCTGTTTATCTCCGAGAGATTTGATCAACCCTGCGTCATGTCGCTGCCGGCGGCCATTCTCCCAGCCGTGGTCACTGGCAAGACGATATAAAGCTGTCGCCGACTTGCCGGTCGTCTTCTTGTATGCTCGGATTATCTTATTGCGGGTTTTCGCTGTCTTAGCTTTACTGAGACGTTCGGCGAGCTCCCGCGCAATATCGGGGGAAGTCGCCATCAGTTCTCCCTGCTATCGTCCTCTAGGAGTTCTCTCTTGATCAGCTCCTCACGGATCTTTTCGCCGTGTTCATCCCACTGACCGGAGACGGGCATGAAATCAATACCTTCACGTGATGTATCAATGAGCATATCGGCGTCGAGCCAGAGCTGTATCCGTTCACGGAAATTCAGCAGGTCCCGGAGTACACGCTTTTGGAAATACTCATAAAGGCCTAACCATTCATAGAGGAGAGCGTCACTGCAGTTTCCGGGATGAAGTACCTGACCTGGCTCAATACCGACAAGGATGTTGTCAAAGATCTTCTTACATTCCTTGAGCCGTCTCATGACCTTTTCTCCGTCCTCGGTGTGTTTGAACTCCGTGGCCTCGCTTACCTTCTTTTCCATGTCGTGGATCTGGTCCTGGCCCTTGAGGATCTGGTCGTCTTTTCGTTCCAACTCGTTTTCCTGCTTACGGACCAGGTCCCGCAGCTCACGGGTCGTCATTGTGTTGATCTCGTCCACTGTCTTGCCCAGGACGGTACCGCCGGATTCCAGTTCTTTCAGTTCTTCGTCGGGGATGCTGAGTAGGGCATAGAGCTTAGTCTTGGAGGTCAAATGTGCCAGCGCTGGCACCTTTGAGTGTGTATGTGCCACCTGCATTGCTCGAGCAGCTGCTCTGTAAGCGATGTCCCGGTCCTCAAGGCCTGCTTTGAAATTTCCGTGACCGAGTTCGGCTTTGAGGACGATAAACCGCCGCCCAGCCTCGATTACAGCCATAACTGTCTGGTTCATATACCAACAGGCTTCTTCCCAGAGGAGCTTCGGGTCTGCGGGCAGGCCCTTCCTGTACTCACGGAGGTCCTCTTCCTGGTAGAACTCCTCCTCCATGCGACGCACGTCTTCCACCGTTAGATTGGCAAGCCGCGCCTGCTCTTCTTTCGTGGGCCGTCCTCGCTTGGTTCTTTTTGGTATCGGTTGAACTTTATTATCTTGATCTGACATGGGTGAACTCCTTCCTCAAATTCTGCAGCGCTGCAGAATTAGAACTCAGAACCGGTTCCGGGACATGCCCGTGAACCGTGTAAAAAAGTCGTGCCAGTCTTTAGCGGCGTCCCTGGATGACTCCATGTAATCGATCGCCAGGCGAACGAGCTTGGGCGAGAGCCGCCAGCCGTCACCGGTCTGTTCCGCGTAGCCCTTCGATTCCAGGGTCTTTAACATTCGGGTCGTCTTGGCCGGGTTCCAGCCCAGGGCCGCTGAGATATCCTTGTTTTTTGTAGGCTCCCACTGCTTCCCGGACAGAAAGTCGATAAGCTCCAAGGCTTCTACAACTGTCCCGACCAGGCCTTCACCGTTTTGTTCGCTCATTAATCCCTCCCCAGCACGAAGTACATCCCTATAAACAGGATGGCGAAAGCAATGTGATGGCCGTCGAAATATTCAAAGAAGGCCAGGCTGCCAACTACTATTGCTGAAGTAATCCGGGTCATAACGTGATCCTCAGTTAAGGGAGATAAGCCCTGAACGCGCTGCCATTGCGACAATATTGATCGGTGCGACAGGGATCATAAATGGGCTATAATGGGCGGGTTTCTTGAGCCCTGCACTGGCAATGAACATCACGTGGATCCCGTTGGCCTTCGCGATCTTGTCGATAAGACTTAAGGCTGCTTTTTTGCTGGTCGTCATTTCCTGAGCTCCGGTCTGTCTTCACATTCGCGGCAGTCCACTCGACCGACATCCGGGAACTGTTCCGCTCGGGTACGGCAAAGCCATCTGTTGATCCGCTCATTGAACATGAACTTGTTGCAGTCCAACGCATCCCAGATAACTCCTGTCTCAGCGGGACCAACATTGATGCTCGAAACACCGCCAATTTTAGGTTCGCTCGTTTTCATCTCACACCCCCAGCTTGACTTTTTTCTTACGGATCTGATCCTCAAGTTCCGCCTTTTCTCGCTCCATACGAGCGATCTCCACGAACTCCGCGTCCTTGGGACCCAGCACACTGCCGCCTACTGCACCTGCAAGAACGGCCAACGGTTCGAGCGTGTCGCAGACTATGCAAAAGCCAGGTAGATATTTAGCAGGAAAGTTATGGCCCTCCTTACTTTCGGCCACATATGCATCGAGCATCTCCTTGCTCAAAGTTCGGCCCACGAGCTCGGAGATCCTGGCGGCGATTTGCCACCTGGAAAGATCAGTGTTTCGCATTGCACGAGACAGGCTGTCCTTAAGGAGGAGGGAGATATCCATGCTTCCTTCCTCAGACGGCACCATGTCGATCAGGACCAGCTGCTCGGACAGTGCTGGTGTCGAATCTTTTTTCCTCTTAGACATTGCGTATTACCCCCTGGGCCTCCTAGACTGGAAACCATGTTAATGAACGTTCAAAGACCGCCATCACCATGTCCTGGTTCAGGCGGCCTCGTTACTCTCTTCCTCTCCCCAGAGCTCCAGGTAGCCCACGCCCAGGACCTCGGCGATTCCCTTGCGGATCCGCGGAGTCTTGCGGAGACCTCGGCAGACATCATTAATATTCTGCTTCGCGCCGCCGATACGCCGAGCCAGATCCGCCTGGCTGATACCCCGCTGCATGAGCAGGAACTTGATCAAGCGGTGGTTTTCCTCCTCTCGGGAGAGACCATTTTCAGCAAGCTTATTGATCAGTATGCGTATTTCATTCATTTCGTTTTCCTTGAAACCTCATGGGTTTTTCGGTTATGGTGACGGGTCAGCATTAGATGTTAGGAGTAATAATGTGGACTTCGGTTGGACAATGGATTGCTAAAGTGTTTGTTCCGCTCGCAGTGCCGGCACTTATTGGGACAGTGGCCACACTCCTCGTTCAACATGTCACTCGCCACCGTGCCCATAGCGAACTTCTCTACAAAAGAAGGTTGGAGTTCTACCCTGAGATCTACTGGCGTTTCCTGAGTTGGGTCGTCGCTATCGATAAGGTCTACGGCCGGAAAGTGTCGCCTGCGACAGAAGTCTTCGAGAGGGACAAGGAATTTCACAATTACGTAGCAGACAAGCTCCTTTTCCTCTCTAACGAGGTCTATATCTTTTTCCAGGCTTTCATGAATGATGGATATCAAAAGCTCTTGAGGGACATGGAAAGTGATGATCTTAGGAAAGAGTTGCTGGATAGAAGAAGCTGGCTGTTTGGAAGGATGCGTCGTGAACTCGGAGTTGGGAAGTTCATGAAGGATCTCGAAAGGGGTTTCCCATTGGCTCCTCCTTCTGGTGTGGATTAGACATTCATGAAAAGCGTGTTCTTGCATGACTAATTATTGTGTGAAGTGGTTGTATAGGAGAGCAGCGAAGACGCCGATTAGGGTCGGAACAATGACTTTTAAGAAAAACCACATCGAAAAAGTTGCATCTAATGCTCTTGCTGCTTCATATGAATCACTCATTTTTTTACCCCCTTGGGATGATATGTCACCGTACGTAAAAAACTAAACGAAAGTAAAAGGATAGTCAAGGGATATTTTACTTATGTTTAATGACAAGGCCGCTATGGGAGAGGTGTTTAGCGAACGCCTAAAACAACTATTAGATGCGGAAGGTCTTTCGAAGAGCGCCCTAGCTCGCTCTGTGGGTGCCTCACCCACAGCAATAAGCCTTTACGTCAGAGGGAGGCTTCCGGAACCCAACATCTTACTAGGCATTGCACGTACGTTTAATGTTTCGATGGAGTGGCTTCTCACTGGCGAGGGCCCTATGACCAGGGCAGAAGCGAAAACGGAGATAGGGGCTGCGGCGAATCTGGAAAGCTACGGTCTTCCAGAGGAGGCCCGGCTGCTCCTGGATGTTTACTTTGAACTGCCGACGGATCTGAGGAAGAAGTTCATCGGCGGCATGCGAATGATGCTGGATCTCGACCAGGAGGTTAAAAAGGAGAAAGTAGAAAAGCTGTTGGAAGCAATCGAAAAAAAGGGGTGAATAGCCAAATCACAGGGGGTGCATTATGGCAATTACAATTGGGGATCATAAGTTCGAAGGCCCATTTCCGTCAACAGACGATCTGAAGAACCAATCTGGTGTTTATGTCATTCTCGATAAATGGTCAGATGGAACCAATCACATCCTTGATGTTGGCGAATCTGAAACAGTAAAGGAGCGCGTTGATACTCATGATCGAAAGGATTGTTGGAAAGAGAATCAGCAGGGTACTCTCACGGTTGCAGCCCTATATACTGGTGAAGCTTCACGCATGAAAATTGAAAGAGAAATAAGGCAAAAATATAACGTACCTTGCGGTGAGCGTTAATAAGTTGGTTTCGCCGCTTTAATTTTGGCTGTTGGTGTCGGACTTACAATGTCTGGTAAATTCCAGAACTGGCACCACTAGAAGTAGGGTAGTTATTGAATGATAGACGAAAAGAAAATTGACTCAGTATTTGTTATCTCAAATTACAAAAGTTTAGAGAAACAACTTTTGGAGTGTATGGATTTCATCCCATATATCGAAGTTAACCGAGATACTGTTTCACCGAAATATGTCCCTATTATTCTTGAATCATGCAGCCTAATTGAATCAATCTTCAAAAGTTTTGTAGAGAATGATAAGAAAAATTATCAATCAAAAGACTACTCAAACCTAGTTGAACCAATTCTGCAGTTGGAACGCGCCTTTTCAATAATGTTAGTCTCACCATTGGAATTTTTTAATCCCTTCGAAAACTGGACCGAAGAGCCGCCTGATTGGTGGCAATCTTATAACAACCTTAAACACGATAGATTGAAGAACTATAAAGATGCAAAGATTGATATTGTTATCAAGTCAATGTGTGCTTTACATCAGGTAATCGCGAGAACTATCAGATTTCTTCCCGAGTTAGTAAAAGACGGCTGGTATAATCTATTTAGTGGGGAGCTAGGTGAATTAATGGGTGAATTACTAATAATACAGACGCGTGGTACTATCGGGATTTCAATGGAAACGATACCTGTTGAAACGGAGCTTTTTGTAAGCCCAAACCATGGTAATTTTGTTATCCATAAAAGAGGAACGACCGAGATTAATAAAGGCTATAAGTATTCCAGTAGGGTCACAGGAATGATCGCTGTAAACTATGCTTTATCTTAAAAGTGTCCTTGGATGAATATTAGAGTTCAGTACACACTTTTTCACCTCATATTGACATTTAGCCTGCTGGGTACAAGTTGCGGCATCGCCACGAAGCAAGACCTGGCGATACTGAAGGGGGACCTCGAAAGTACTATTAAAGAGGAAGCACAGAACCGTAATGCAGCGGCCGCGAGCATAATTTATAGAGCCCAACCGCTTCGCCAGGTGCTCGCGGACAAGATTGCCGGAGTACCACTTTGGACCTGGTTCAGCGGAGAATTTATACTGTTTGGGGGGTTCTTCTTATTCAACGCGGTCCGCCTCAACCGCAGACCATATTACCGCCGGGATCCACTTACAGATGAAGAGTACGATTCCCTGTCCCTGGGTAACAAAATGCTGGGCTATTTCCTGGCCCGTAGACGAATTGAACCAGTCAAACCCGAACTGCCTGATCCCCCAGACAACAAACCACCACTTCGGGTGGTGAAGTAATGTTAGATCCCGGTAAACGGCGTACCTTTGAGGAGCACACTTCAGCGTTCATAAAGGTGATAGAATATTGCCATGAAAATAGACTTTTCGAACCTCAGATAGCGCTGATTTACACCTTAATTGATCAAATGGCATGGCTCTATCGATCTGATCGAAAGCCCGATATAACATCCACTGCTTACATTTATTGGGTAAATAAATATGTTCTCCCCCAATCGAAACTCCCATGTAGCGCTGAGGAATTATGGGGTGCTAGGTGTGCAATACTTCATACAGGAACAGCAGAGTCCAAAAATAGTAAGATTGGAAAGTTCCGGAAGATATACTATTATTACTCGCTAATTCCAGTTAACGGCTCCCAAATCATTGAGGAGTTGGATCAAAGGCTAGACAAAAATGCTGTCTTTCTTGATGTGGATCAGCTAAGGGCAGCAGTAATCAATGGAATCGACCGCCTTTATGACGAAATTGATAACAATCACGACTTGGCAGTACGAGTTAACGAACGATTAGGAAAAGTATTAAAGTATGTTCCTGTACCCAACGAATAAACCTTAGTTAGGGTGGTGAAGCAATAAAGAAAGAGGTTTTAATGGAACTTCAGCATGTTATTGATTTATTGAAATAGTTGCTTAGCCCTTAACACTGATCTGTGAAATAATAGCGAGATCATTATGGACAAGAGAAGAAAAAAAGCCATGTCATATGATCCGAGTAAAAAAGAAAAAACGAGCAAAGATACCGAGATATTAGAAGTTATAGAATCATGGACAGTTTCCGTTGCAAATATATACGGGAGCTCCGATCTTCGGCTGGATGCTTCACATTTTGATCCTAAAGCGGCGTCCGCCATACAGGAGCTTGAGAAATCCGGTTTCGAGCTCAAGTGTCTCTCTGATTTAGCCTCAGTCGAATTACGGGGTCAGTTTTCCAGAATATGGGCCAAGGATGATGAGCATGGTGTGCGTTATCTCAATGCTACTGACTTGCTCAGCTTGTTTGCGTTGGGTGTCCCAGCTGGTGGTACGCGTTTTCTCTCCTATGCCACTAGTACCGACATAGACCGGCTTCTTATTCGTGAGGGATGGCTACTCATGACGTGCTCTGGGACCATCGGGCGAATTTTCTACGTACCTAAACGACTAGATAGTTGGGCTGCGACGCATGATCTAATTAGGATCATACCGAAAGAGTCCAACATGGTGGGATACCTCCACACATGGTTAGCCACGCCACTTGCACAAGCCCAAATTCTAAGTCACACACACGGGGGGCAGATTGACCATGTGACCGATAAACAAGTTGCCGGAGTGTTGGTGCCGCTTCTACCGAGGGAGCAGATGGAGCGTATCAATCGGGAGGTCATGAAGGCATTTCATGACCGTGAAACTGCGATCGAAGCGTTAACCAGCGCCTGGATACAAACATGAGCTATAAAATTACTTATCTCGTTCCGCCGGGAAAACTCCGCTGTTATGTTACGGGAAAACTCAAAAAAGACACACCAGAAGAACATGTTCGCCAGCGTTGGGCTCGTAGTCTAGTTGAGGAATACGGATATCCTAAATCTGATCTAGGTGTTGAAGTTAAAATCACCATGGGACGCGCGCGTAAAAGTGCCGACCTCGTGGTTTTTAGGCAGGGTGCCAAGCATGTACAGGATGAAGCTTTTATCATTGTTGAAGCCAAACGAGCTGATAAAAAATCTTCCGATGCTCAGCATGGTGAGGCGCAGCTTAAGAGCTACATGGCAGCAAGCCCAGTATGCCGTTTTGGGCTATGGGTCGGCCAAGAGCGCCTTGCTTTTGAGCGATCATTAGACACCGGACAAATAGATCGAGTTGGCGATATTCCCCGTTTCGGAGATGACGAGCCCGAGCGGCCAACACGAGATGATCTCGTTCCTGCGCATGATCTAAAGTCTGCGTTTCGCAGATGCCATAACTATATCTACGCAAACGCTGGGTTGCAGAAGGCTGAAGCATTCCACGAAATGCTCAAGTTGATATTTTGCAAGACGTTTGACGAAGAAGAGGGCGGCGAAACACTTGAATTCTCTGTGCATCCAAAAGAACGTGTATCAGAAAGTGGCCAACGCCGCCTCATGGAAGACCGCCTTGGCCCTCTATTCAATCGCGTCTTAGAACGTTATCCATTTATTTTTGATGAAGGCGAGCATATTAATCTACTGCCACGTGTCGCAGCTTACGTAGTTTCTGAATTACAGTATCTTTCTCTGTTAGACACTGACACTGATATTAAGGGAGAAGCTTATGAAGAACTTGTTGGAGAGAATCTAAGAGGCGATCGTGGTGAATATTTCACGCCACGCAACGTATGTGATATGGCTGTTCGAATGGTAATGGCTCTCTATCCTGAGACCGAATTAACTTCACTAAAGGTCGTTGATTGTTGTTGTGGTACAGGTGGATTTTTAGTGTCATGGCTTAACAATCTTTATAAAATCATTGAGCGTCAAGAAAGTGCCCGTCCCCACCGCGGAAAAACCACTTCGCGGAATCGGGCTCGTCGACGAATTAAGGACGCATGTAACCGCAACCTTTTTGGGTTGGATATAAATCCATTCTTGGTCCGCACATGTCAAATGAATATGGTATTGCATGGTGACGGATCTTCTAACATTTATCGAGCTGATTCGGTTCGGTCTCCAGGCGAGTGGGACGATAAATCTGCACGTCGCGCCATTCCGTATGGCAGTGCGGATGTTGTTCTAACCAATCCTCCATTCGGTGGTGAGGCCAAAATAGATGACGCCCATATCCTTGACCAGTACGAACTTAGAAGGTGGAAATCTGGAGATGCACGGACCGTATTGCCTGCAGAGCAGCTGTTTGTAGAAACAGCCCTCAAGTTCGTTAAGCCGGGCGGCCATTTAGCTATTGTTCTGCCGGATGGGATTCTCAATAATCCTGGATTGCGATTTATCCGATCGTGGCTCCTTCGACGGTCTAGGTTAATCGCATCAATTGATCTTCCTAAAACAACCTTCAAAGCAAGCGGTGGTGTGAACAACCCCAGTGTTCTTATATTGCAGAAGTTTACTCGCGAGGAAGTTGCTAATGCTGACAAGGGCATCATTGACACTGTATATAGTGTATTCATGACGTCCCCTAAAACGGCCGGAATTAATAATCGAGCTAAACCGATCTATTTGCGCCACCCCGATGGACGAGAAAGGGTAGATGATGATGGCGCCAAGGTTATTGACGACGAAATCGCTTCCGTTCCAATTACTTTCCAGGCATGGCTAGATTCATCCATGTAATTCAACATTGAATCGTTTCAACAACCTGCCCTGTATTTTATTATCGATCCATCCTCGGCAACGACGTAGAAAATCCTTTCAAAGAACCCCCTCCAAAATCTGAAAGGGCGTTTCATTAAATCCCACTTTATCCCATTAGTGAATAATTCGACGAATGAAATATCGTGTTTTTTAGCCATTCTATTCGCACCCGTTCACAA
>VAPC010105017.1_pt1 | contig 35304 bp, 34 predicted proteins | sample 3395121 | NCBI WGS metagenome assembly VAPC01 (sample SAMN08290434, study PRJNA428436) | hydrothermal vent metagenome | isolation source: Deep-sea hydrothermal vent chimney | place: Indian Ocean: Southwest Indian Ridge | depth 1711 m m
CCTGTCTTTTTCCATGGTGATTTGCAGTTTGACAATATCCTGTACCTCGAAGAGCAGGACACATTTAAACTCCTTGACTGGCGACAGGACTTTGCGGGTCACGTTGACTTTGGAGACGTTTATTATGATCTCGCAAAACTTTATGGCGGGATTATTTTAAATTATGATCTAATCAAGATAAATCTTTTGCAGTACGAAGAAAAAGGGGGCGACATATTATTTGACTTTGCTCAGCGGTATCAAACTCAAAATTATCTGAAAATATTTAACGATTTTATTTTGCAGAACGGCTATAGCCTTGCAACCATAAAGTTGCTAGTCGGATTAATATATTTGAATATGTCCCCCCTTCATCACTACCCGTTTGATAAAATGCTCCATGCATTAAGTCGAAAAATGTTATCAGGCGAACTGCAGTAAAAGCAGTCAATCTTTTTCCAAGTGATTTGGAATACTTAAAACAGATGAAATTAATATGACATTACCAGCTCCCTTCCCCAATAAAGATACTGCTGTTTGTATCTCTATAGCCTCCCGCCCCAGTAATTTTGGCTGTACTCTCCATAATGCCGGATATCAGGCGCTTAACTTAAACTATATTTACAAATCTTTTGGCATTGACAATCAAGCAGCTTTAATTGCCGGAGTCCGGGCCATGGGGATCAGGGGATGTTCCGTTTCCATGCCATTTAAGCAGTCGATTTTACAAGAACTGGACGAACTGGATGATACCGCAAAAGTCATAGGAGCAGTTAACACGATAGTTAATGATGATGGGATACTTACAGGCTATAATACCGATGCCTATGGCGCAGAGATCGTGCTTAAAAAAAACATAAACTTTCATTCTGATCAGAGCGTATTGCTTCTTGGGGCCGGGGGTGCAGCTCGGGCCGTAATTTATGCCTTGAATAAACTTGGTGGGGCAAAAACTACATTATGCAATAGACATGCTCAAAGACTTCAGGAACTGGACAGTGAACAGAAGTTTTCAAGGATTGCCTGGGAGGGTCGAAATGATTTTAGGGCTGATCTGCTAATCAACGCAACATCTATTGGCATGACACCAGATCATAAAAAGATGCCTATCAAAGAAGACTCTATTAGCAACTTTAGTTCATTTTTCGATATCGTTGTAACTCCCCACAAAACACGCCTGCTTTCGATCGCCTTGACTTTGAATAAAAAGGTAGTATATGGATACGAAATGAGTTTTCATCAGGCCGTTAAGCAGTTTGAACTATATACGGGGCATGTAGCACCCACTGATGTATTACGGAAAGAAATGTTCAGTCTTTTAGGAGTGAATCAATAATTTTTTCTGTTTAATGGAGATTTATTATGAAACAGAATAATAAGACGCTGGAACGGCTCGGGTATGATTATTTTTCTATCTTCTCCGATAAAAATATTGACGCCCTTGGAGAACGCTTCGCAGAAGATATTACCTTGACTGACTGGGAAAATTCGGCACAGGGGAAGAATGATGTACTTGAGATAAACAGTAACATCTTTACCGCGGTAAACTCAATCATGCTGGAAGTTGAAAAAGTATGGTCTAATGACCTTTCCCTAGTTGCCGAATTGAGAATAAATGTTGATGGAAATATCCTGAAGGTCGTTGATATTCTAGAATTCAACTCTGAGCTCAAAATTAAAGCGATTAGGGCCTACAGGTGTTTTTAATAGTAAATTTTTGGATAAGCGATTGTGGTTCATGGAGGCACTGTGAACAAAGAACCTGATGAAATGAATGTTAAGTATGTTGATATATTGATCCCTACTAAAGACCGTGCCATGCAGCTCCATCTGCTATTGGAAAGCATGAGGAAACACTTGAAAGGAATGGGGCGAATCACTATCTCCTGGCAAGGAAGTGATGATGACTTTGTTGCCGGTTATGAGCTTCTGAAAAAAAGGGCAATGAATGATGGAGCGTTTACCGCTTTGAGAGACAATTCTAAAGAGATTATATTCAGGCGGAGAAATTCACTCAGAGAAGTTTATGATGCGGCAATAGAATCAGGCAACTCTGACTACATCATGCCCCTGATTGATGATGATGTTTTTTTTAAAAGTTATGATCTTGTCAATAATCAAGCTTCGCTGTACCTCTTCGATAATCAATCTGTACTGGCCTGCTCAATCAGGGTAGGCGACAATCTGAGCAACCAATTGTCTTCAAGTCTTGCCGATGGTTTAGTCCAAGACAAGCCTGTCGGACACGCAACATCTCTTTTTTCAGCTGGCAAACCAAGGTTTATACAAATTAATCATACCCATGAATTAGAAACTGAAAAAAAAACGACTAAATCGCATAGTAGATATTTAAAGTGGGCATGGCCGGATAATCTGAATGTCCCTCACTGGAGTGCCGTATGGTCAACTACCAGTCAAATATATAGGAAAATACCGTATTTAAAATTATTTGAAACGATTGGGAGGGAAAACTTTCTGCAAATTGAAAAGCAATGGCAAGTGAAGCAGTTTGCGGAATTTCTGGGACTGCCGTATTTTCTCTTCAATATATTGTGTTTTACCGATAAACTTCAGGCCCGGTTTCTTAAGAGGTTCGGTATATACGAACAGGATATTCTACAGATCACTTTATCCAAGATCCTGTATAGAAAAAGGATGAAGCAGAACAAGAAATTTAATGTACCGGTCCATATGACGGCGCCAACACAATCCGTTGTTGTTAACCTGGACGCAGGTGTGAGCCACCACAGAGAAGGCGGATTCGGGCAGGATGTCGTTCAAACATTCAACCAAAAATATCTTGCAGGCAAAATAATAGCGCATGCTGAGATTCCTTTTCATAACGTTAAATTTGCAACACATGTATTTACTGATTTTCGTTTTATTGATTATAAATAATGGACATATTCAAAGCCATAATTAACAGAATAAAGAGGACACACCAGTATAAAAGATTATGGGATTATCGCAGCATGATCATATCTTATTTTGATGAAATTGATGTCACGTATGAAGAAGCAGAGAGCACGTTACATAAAGCCACTTCAGGTAAATGTCTGTATTTTGAGAGTGAAACAGGCCAGCAGCTTGAAGCTCTCATATTCTCGGCTATTGCTCTCATAAAGAAAGATGTAGACAGTATTCTTGAGATCGGGACAGGAGGCGGTGCAAATACAGTTATTCTAGCTGCCTTATTTCCAAGTGCAATAATCCATACATATGATATCCCTGTGAGCGACAGGGACTATGACTCTCTTGCATGGCGCGCTGATGATAGTGGTTTTTCAGAAAGGATTTTCAAAGACAATATTATATTCCATGAGAAAAATTCCTTTCTCATGCTGTCAGATAATCTCCCTGATTTCGATCTTGTCTATGTGGACGGAGGGCACAGTTATCCAGCTGTTGCCTGGGATGCAATGTATGCCTACAACAAGACTAGGACGGGCGGTTTCATCGTGTTCCATGATTACAATCGCCCTCCTAATGATCCCACGAGAGACTCTAATCATGTAAAAGATTTACTGGACAACTATCTGTCAAAGATTATTGAGGAAGATGTCGTGTGCCTTCCATGGGCAGGATATGACAGGAAAGCAAGAATATGTCTGATTCATAAGAGATAGAAATACGGCCATTCTTGAAATATAAATATGAACTGTGTCAAATATTACTTGAATCAAGTTAAGCTTTCTCTAATATGGTGAATATTAGCATAGGCACTCTGCTGCTTCTATCAAATTTATTAATCAATGTTTATACGCTTGAACAATATGTTTCAATAAATAACCATATCGGATTTAAAGGGCAGCTTATAATATATTTCTATAATGCGGCCATTCTGTTTATCGGGGGATATCTTCTTTATTTCAGAAATAAGATCAAACCTACAAATTATCTTTATCCTGTTTGCATAGGATTATTTTTCTTTATCATTGTTTCCGAAATTTATCTTCGTATGAACAGAAGTACTTTTGTCCGGCAGACATTGGCGAGCAGGATCCTGTATGAAGCGAATTTTAAGGATGCCGACATACTGTTAGGAGAAAGCAATAAAGTAAAAGTAAAATTTTATGAATATTTCCTTTTTTCTCCTGACAAATATAGTTCCAGAACGATAAATTTTACAGATTATTACGGTGCAAGACATGTTCCTCATAACGATGCAATAAAAGGTAAACATTTGACAGTCTGGATATTCGGTGGAAGCACTCTCCAGGAAGAAACAACTTCAGATGAATATACTATCGGCAATTCAATAGCAATATCACTGGAAGAAAAAGGGATAAATGCCATTGTAAGATCATTCGGAATGGGTGGTTATCAGTCATCAATGGAATTTGTGAAATTCACCGAACTATTGCGGAGGGAAAAAAAGCCGGACATAGCGGTTTTTTATGATGGATTCAATGATGCCGGGAATGCGGTATCATATGGCCCCGGGAATATGCAGGCTGATACCACAATGAAGCAGAGAATACTTATTGAAAGAAATCATTTTGCTGTTTTTCTATATTCTTTTAACTCAATAATGAAGAATTGTTCCAGATTATATGAAAGGACTTTCTATAATGTTTTAAATAAAATTTTGTTTAAAACAATTCATTTCCGTTTTATTGACATCTATAATACTCAGGAATACTTTGATAAAACACTGGATATCTATGAGACTAACTATGTGATGGGAAAAGCTGTGTGCGATAAGTTGAATATAAAATGTTATTATCTCCTTCAACCCATGATTTTCACAAAGTCGCCATTGACCACTTTTGAATTGGAAGCAATGAATGAATTTAAGCCAGGAGGAATGAAATCAATTTTAGGTATGCAATATATAAATTTTATGGACAGATTTTACAAGGCAGTTAAATCAAGGATGAAAAACAAAGAACAATGGTACGATTTGTCCGGAATTTTGAATGGCCGACTAGAAAATGATTTTATAGACGAAGGACATACAGGACCATATACAGGTACATTTATCGGAGAAAATATCGCAGATATAATATCTGCTTCTTATGGTAAGGAGAAGTGACACCATTCTTCTCAATCTGTCTCCCTGTATACAACGGTGCTGAATATATCGGAAAGGCTATTCAATCAGTCCTTGATCAAACCGATCAAGATTGGGAGCTAGTTATTTACAATAACGGCTCTACTGATAACACATCTAATGTTATTCACTGCTTTCGTGATGCACGAATTCGTGTAATAGAGGAAACAGCTCGCGCATCAAGGGCGATTCCTGCCTGGCATAAAGCAATGAGCATGGGACAGGGTGAATATCGCCTGATGCTCGGCCATGATGACTGGTTTAAGTCCGATTTTCTTGAGGTGTCCCACAAACATATTCAAACCAATGATCTAGATGTCTTTAGCGGTTGGACAGACAGTTATGACCCCGACTATCGGCTGGTTGAGATTGTGACTTCCGCTTCATTCATTCAGTCCGTGCCTGAAGCAAAACAGGTTGGTGATCTCTGGTTGTTCAACGGCAAGTCGTATATTGAGGGTTTTCTTGCGGACTTTGAACAGGGCTTTTCAAAGATGCATCTTTCTACAACATGGATTAGACGTACTCTTTATGAACAGGTGGGTGGATTCAATGTGAATCTGCAATACTGTGCTGAGTCGGAACTGTATCTGAAGTTGGCGCATGCAGGAGCGCGTTTCGGTTTTTATTGGGGCAGGGCATTAGTGAATTACATCGGTAAGGGAGAAAACCGCAGGGCTTCCTACCTTGATGTGAATCGGAAATACCACGATTTCTACGAGATTCCGCGGATCATGTTAAGAGAAGGGATTGTTGACAAGCAGAAATATTCAGTAATGATAAAATTTGTAAATAGCAAGGCTGTATTGCAGGGGTTTGGATATAGTGCTAGCCGCATGATTGCAAATATACGAAACAATACTTCTGAAAAAGTATTGTTATGGACAGTTATCTCGCTATTCGGGTCTCTCTGGTCACGAACAAGGCTGATTGTTGATGAGGCATTTCGAAGAGTCTTCCGGGCTCTCAAATCCTGACATATCGTATATAATTACATGTTGTTTTATCTCGGTCCCGGAACTGAAACCTGGCGAGAAGATCACGAACAGGTTGCATTAGCAGTTAACTATGAAGAAGTTACTCAAGAAATTCATTAACAAGTATTTTTTCCCCAATATGAGAGTTATGCATAACCAGCAAAGAAGAGACTCTGCAATGGATCTTTGGGAAGAATTATGCAGACGGGCATGTCAACAGTCGGCTGATTATGTACTTTCTGCGATGCCTGAGGCTGTTTTTTATGTTGAGGACAAAAAGGCCTTTCAGAAAAGTGTTTTAACAGAGATGAAGCTTGACGGACTTATCGCTGAATTTGGAGTTTATGAGGGTAACAGTCTCCGCCTGTTTGCCTCCATGACGGATAAGAAAGTACATGGGTTCGACTCTTTTGAAGGATTACCGGAGGCATGGGCCGGTCATAATCTGGACAGGGGCTTTTTTTCACGTATTACACCGGGGGTATTCCCCGCCAATGTAACATTGCATAAGGGCTGGTTTTCTGATACACTTCCCGGTTTTCTGAAAGAGTACAGTGATAATTTCGCTTTTATTCATATTGACTGCGATCTTTATTCATCAACAAAAGATGTTTTGGACTTATGCAATGAGCGTATTGTCCCCGGTACAGTGATAGTGTTTGATGAATACCTGAATTATCCAAACTGGCAGAACCATGAGTATAGGGCATTTCAGGAGTTCATGAAAATGCGGCCAGATCTGAACTATAAGTATACGAAAGTATGTGCTCTTGGTTACACATACTCTGCCGGGTCCGTCGCAGTCGAGATTTTAACGGCATAATAAAGTATTTGATATTTCTTAATGCTTCCTACAAAAATACTGTACATAAACAGTCCCAAATATGATGTTATTACTGCATTGCATATCGAGGGGCTACTAGGCATTACAGGACTTCAGGTTCGTTTTACATCACTGGGTAATTATGCAACGAGTGATAAGGTTTTAAATAAACAGGATGCGATCAATTATGGTAATGAAGAAGCTGACATCCTCATTCTTGGAAGCCGGTATGTAGATCACAGTACAAAGAGTAGCCAGATTAATGCTGATACTGCTTACCTTATTCGTCACCAAAAAGATGACATAGATACCTTCTGGCAAATTAAAAGAAAAGATATACTGCGTGTCAGAATGGAAGGTGGTGACGAGTCGGCGTTAGGGGTAAGGCTAGGTGAATTTTACCGTTATAATCTGATCTTTAAGAGAGAATTATATCTTACTGACTGGACCTTAGCCGCATTAAGATATTCAGTATTTCCTGGATCTGCGGGGTTATGGAGTCCGCTGAGGGCGCACAAACTGGTACCTTTCCCATACTATCATTCCATGGGAAACCCGGCCAGGTTTCCAGTACAGGCAAGGAACATGGTCAGGAATATTGCGTGGTATCCTGGGCGCAAACGCGTGAAGTCATTCCCGATTGGAATTGAACAGAGATTGAAGGGTGAGTATAATGATAGTCCTGATTATGAACTGTGTTGTATGATGCGTGTATCCGTTTCGGATCGGGCCAGACTTTTTGACCTTCTGAAAAAAAAACAGTACCCGCGTATGTTTCTTGATTGTTATAAGACGAGCAGTGTCACACTTAGCCCTCGCCCTGACGATATAGAATGGATGATTGAACGTGGGGCATCCCATCCTGATGCCGTAAAAATAGGCGGTAGTGGCTTTGCTCAGAATAATGCCTATCAGGCACAACTCAACAATTCCCGAGCCACGATTTGTCTCCCGGGTGGTGGTTATGACACTCTCAGGTTTTGGGAGATTTTGGGGCAGGGAAGTTTACTGATCAGCAAGAGGATAGCGATTCAGATGCCAAGTCCCTTGCAAGAAGGGGTTCACTACCTGGCCTTTGATACAATTGATGAATTTGAAAACATTCTTGATTGGATTTATGAAAATCCTGATGAGGTTGATCATATTCGCAGGCAGGGGCATGAGTTTGCTTTGAAGGAGCATTCAAGCCTGGCGCGTGCGGACTATTTTTTACGCACAGTGGAAGGATATAGGGGACGTTCTTTATGATGAATTTTATCAATATATTTAGCATTATTACCCGGCGTTTTGTTAGTATTAGTTGGCCAAATGATTAATGAAATGAGATATTTAGATTCTGTTTACAGTGGCAAAACTATTCTTGTTACCGGTCATACCGGTTTTAAGGGTAGTTGGCTATCGCATTGGTTATGCATGCTTGGCGCCAATGTAGTTGGGTTATCGGTTGATATTCCTACTTCACCTTCGAACTTTGAGATTACTCGACTGGGTAATTGCCTTTCTGATTACCGGGGTGATATACGTGATAAGAACCGGGTCAGATCTGTTGTGCAAGAGTGTCAGCCTGATTTTGTGTTTCATCTGGCGGCACAATCGCTTGTCCGTCTGTCCTATGAACAGCCACTGGTAACATTGGAGACCAATGCCCTTGGCACGGCAAATGTGTTGGATGCTCTTCGCTCTCTGGAGAAACCTGTGGTTGCCGTAATGGTTACCAGTGACAAGTGTTATGACAATGTTGAGTGGGCTTGGGGGTATCGTGAGAATGATCGTTTGGGTGGTAAGGATCCATATAGTGCCTCTAAGGGTATGGCGGAATTAGCCATTCGCTCTTTTGTCGCTTCCTATTTCAACTTACCTGAGTGCAATGTGCGTGTGGGGATTACACGTGCTGGCAATGTTATCGGTGGGGGCGATTGGGCAAAGGATCGAATCGTTGCCGATTGTATGAAGGCATGGTCTTGCGGAGAGGCTGTCGAAATTCGAAATCCTGAAGCAACACGTCCATGGCAGCATGTTTTGGAGCCGTTGAGTGGTTATCTTGCGCTTGGAGCGGCCCTTATTGAAAAGCCACCCATTCATGGTGAACCCTATAATTTTGGTCCACCTGGAAATCAGGACCATACGGTGCGTGAGCTGATCAACGAGATGAAGATCTACTGGGACAACGTGCGCTGGAAAGATATCGCGATGGACGGGGATCACATGCATGAAGCCGGTTTGCTGAAATTAAACTGCGACAAGGCATTGTTTGATCTGGGCTGGTTGCCTACATTACGCTTTGAAGAGACCGTACGTATGACTGTAGAGTGGCACAAAGTTTTTTATCAGGATCAGGAAAAATCAATGCATGATTTCACTCGTGGTCAGATTGACGAGTACATGGCATTGGCTGCTGATAGAGGCATATCGTGGGCATAACGAAGATAGAGGATTTACGTCTGACCCCGTTGAACATTATTAAGACTTCAGGTGGGGATGTGCTGCATGCGATAAAGAAGACAGATCCTGGATATTTAGACTTTGGTGAGGCCTATTTTTCAATTGTTGAACGAGGTGCTATCAAGGCATGGAAACGACACCAGGTGATGACCATGAACCTTGTGGTGCCTGTAGGCTCAATTCGCTTTGTGTTTTTTGATGACCGTGAGGAAACCGGAAGTAAAGGTAATCTCCAGGTTGTTGAACTATCTCGGGAACACTATTGCAGATTGACTGTGCCTCCCAGGCTCTGGATGGGATTTCAAGGCGTGGGAGCAGAGCTGAATTTACTGTTGAATGTGGCGGATATCCCCCACAATTCTGTTGAGGCTGATCGCAAGGACATAAATGAAATTGAATTTGATTGGAGTATAGCTATATGAAAGTCGTGATTCTGGCAGGTGGCTTTGGTACTAGGTTAAGTGAAGAAACAGATGTGAAACCGAAACCAATGGTTGAAATAGGCGGGTATCCTATCCTTTGGCATATCATGAAGATCTATTCCAGTCATGGATTTAATGATTTTATCATTTTGTTGGGATATAAGGGATATGTCATAAAGGAGTATTTCGCTAATTATTTTCTTCATCATAGCAATGTGAGTATTGATCTTGCCAGTAACACGATGGAGGTTCTTGAACATAAATGTGAACCTTGGCGTGTAACTTTGCTCGACACTGGTTTGAATACAATGACCGGGGGTCGAATCAAACGTGCTGCTGAACATATTCATGATGAGCCGTTTCTTTGGACCTATGGGGATGGGGTATCAAATGTTGATATTGGAGCATCTGTAACTTTTCATAAAAACCATGGGAAAACCATTACGATGACTGCCGTTCAGCCAGCAGGACGTTATGGAACCTTGAACGTTGAAAAAAATGGGGTAATTTCAAATTTCATGGAAAAGCCGCTCGATGATAGCTCCTGGATTAATGGTGGTTTTTTTGTATGTGAGCCACGAGTCTTTGACTATATTGAATCAAATGACACAGTTTTTGAGGAAGCCCCATTGACTACGCTAGCCAATGAAGGGGAACTTATCGCATTTCGTCACAGTGGGTTTTGGCAATCTATGGATACATTGAGGGATAAAAGAAATCTATACAAGCTTTGGGATGGTGGAAAAGCGCCTTGGAAAATATGGTAAGGACATAGGGGAAACGGGATGATTCTGGTCACAGGTGGCTTAGGTTATCTGGGCGGAAGAATAGCTGACCATCTGCTTCGAACTCAAAATGAATCTATTGTTCTAGGCACGAGGATGTCTATCCCAACAGTGCCGTCTGAATTAGAAAAATGCCAGGTTATCCAAATGGATTTAATGGATGACGCTAGTTTGGAAAATGCATGCAAAGGGGTTACATCCATAATACATTTGGCTGCAATAAATGCACATACGTGTGCGAATAATCCTGAACAGGCACTACTAATAAATGGACTTGGTACGCTTAAGATATTGAGAGCGGCTGTAAAAGCCGGGGTTGAACGTTTTTTTTATTTTTCGACCGCTCATGTCTATGGAACACCACTAATCGGGAAGATAGACGAAAACACTTTGCCTCGTCCTATGCATCACTATTCGATAAGCCATCGTATCGCTGAAGATTATGTCTTGGAAGCAAATGTTAAAGGTAGTATTGAAGGCGTGGTGTTCAGACTTTCAAATGCCGTGGGTGCCCCTCTTAGCAAAGATGCAAACTGCTGGATGCTGGTAGCAAACGACCTTGTACGCCAAGCCGTAGTAGATTCAAAGATGCATATCAGAAGTGATAGGGCGCAAGAACGAGATTTTGTTCCAATTTCTGATGTGTGCGGTGCAATTGGCTATATGCTTCAGGTTTCATCTGAATTGTGTAGAGGTGAGATATTTAATATTGGTAGTAATCGGTCATTAACGTTAAAGGAGCTTGCAAACATGATAGCGGACAGAATGGGAACGAATAGCAAGACTAATATTTTATTTGACCATCTACGTGAAAACCCTGTCGCCCGAAAAAATACGACATTGCAGTATAGTGTTGATAAGTTGAAAAAACTAGGAGTCTCTTTTGAGTATGACATTTTGGGTGAGATAGATGGCCTTATTAAAGCTTGCAATCGATGGTTTGTATATGGTGGCCAGGCATTTAATGAATAGGACATCGAGTCTCCTGGGCAGCATTTTTTCTATTGCACGGCAAATGCCGGGTGCAAGTCTGTTGGTTGTTCTCCAGCTCCTGAGTGGTGTGGCAAGTATTTTAGGCCTTCCCCTACTGGTTCCAGTCCTGAAAATGCTTGATAATAAAACCATAGGTATTGGTGACGATCCCATTTTGCATTATCTTATCAATGCTGCTAATTTTCTTGGCATTCAGCCATCGTTCAGTAATATCCTGATTCTCATGGCTGTCTTAGTTATAAGCAGTATTTTGCTTGATGTCCTTGTTGTTCTTCTGGGACAATACCGGCAGTATCAACTTGTTTCTGATAAAAGTCTGGGGCTATTGGATGGATATCTTCATGTCCGGTGGTCATGGATGATGAAGCACCATAGCGGTGAAATGAATCATGCACTTTACAATGAAGCAGCAGCTTGGTCAGATGCCGTATTCCAGTCATTACGCCTGATAGTGACCTCAATACAGGTGGTATCCTATCTATTGGTAGCGTATTATGTGAGCTGGCAGGGGGCCTTGGCTGCTACCATCATACTATCCCTGTTACTTCTGATAAATTTATTATTGTCACAGCAGATAAAGAAGATATCATACAAGAAGAATTTGAAACAGAAGGAATTTGTTGAACTTGTTCAGACAGTACAACAAAACAGAAAATTCCTGAAGTCTTCCCTGCTACACTCGCCATTGATTATTCAATTTACTAACATGGTAGGAAAGATAGTGCAATATGCGAAAGATATGGCATGGAGAACACAGGTCCAACGAGGTTGGGCACAGAGTGGTGTTTTTATGGTTTTGATTGCGCTGCTGGCATTTCACAAACAGTTGGGGCTTGGCTATGCAGAATTGATTGTATTGATGGCCGCATTTGCAAGGATGCTACCACAGATCACCGCATTGTCTTCGGAGTATGCTGCATTTGCTACAAAACTGCCTGTATATGAAGCTTTGAATAGTCGTTTAATGACTCTGGAAGCTCAAAAAGAAGAATTTGGGAGTGAACAATACGTGCCTGGATCAAAAATCCAGTTTGAGAATGTCAGCTTTTCATATGAAAATGGCCAAAAGGTATTGCGGGATGTTAATTTTGAAATGCCTCCGAATCAAACTGTTGCCATTGTCGGCGGTTCAGGTCAAGGGAAATCCACAATACTCGACCTGCTGCTTGGTTTGTGGCGACCACAAAGTGGTGTTATCAGATATGGTTTAATCAGCCATCATTCACTAGATTACGGATCTTTAAGGTCGAGAGTGGCCTATGTGAGCCAGGAAACAACACTATTTGATGGTTCATTATATGATAATCTGGTAGTTGGCATAGAAAAGGCCTCAAAAGAAGATGTTCATAATGTGATTGATTTGGTGCAACTGACTGGAATGGTTGCAGGATTACCAAATGGACTGGAAGCCTTGATCGGTGAAAATGGGGTGCGTCTCTCAGGCGGTCAGCGTCAACGCATAGCATTGGCTAGAGCGCTCCTTATAAAACCTGATCTTCTCATACTTGATGAGGCAACCAGCGCACTTGATATGTCTACAGAAGAAGAAATCCTGAAAGCTGTATTCCAGAGACTGCACCACAGAATGACCATACTGATCGTCACTCACCGGACTGCAACGGTAGAAAATGCAGATATTGTATATATGTTGAAAGATGGCAACCTCAAACTACTTAATTATGCTGAAAAAAGAAAGGTTTAGTTATGCTTGATCGACTGTCGATAGGATCATGGATCACCCTTGCCCATCCTGCTATTGCCGAGATCATGGCCCGTTCCGGCTTTGATTGGCTTGCAGTGGATATGGAACACAGCGTCATTACTATTCGTGAGGCAGAAGAATTGATTCGAGTGATAGACCTTGCTGGCGTGATGCCGCTGGTGCGTCTGACTTCCAACAATCCTGATCAAATCAAGCGGGTGATGGATGCCGGATCACACGGTGTTATTGTCCCAATGGTTAACTCGCCTGAAGATGCTCAACGGGCTGTTGAGTCGGTCAAATATCCCCTAGAAGGAAGGCGGGGGGTTGGCCTGGCGAGAGCCCAGGGATATGGTGTCTCTTTTCAGGAGTATCTGAAGTGGCAGAAGGAGAAATCTGTTGTCATCGTTCAGGTTGAGCATATTCATGCGGTAAATAATTTGGAGGGAATCTTCTCAGTTGAGGGCGTGGATGGCTATATCATAGGCCCTTATGACCTTTCCGCTTCCATGGGTATACCAGGGCAGTTTGATCACCCTGATTTTCTCTCTGCCATGGAAAGGGTGCGAACTGTTGCCGGAAAGATGAAAGTGACGGGAGGTATTCATGTAATTGAGCCGGAGCCGGAGCAGCTTAAACAGCGCATTGACGAAGGATATCGTTTTATCGCCTACAGCTTGGATATCCGCATGCTGGATGTTGCCTGCAGAAAAGGATTGGCACACGTTAAAAAGCTGAGAAAATGACAACGATTGCCATTATACCGGCCCGCATGGGCTCCACTCGTTTCTCCGGGAAGCCACTTGCAAAGATTCTTGGCATTCCTATGATAGGGCACTGCTATTTCCGTACTCGCATGTGTAGTGAACTGCTGGAGACCTATGTAGCCACTTGCGATCAGCAAATCTATGACTACATAGAATCCATTGGAGGCCGTGTCATAATGACTTCTGATACCCACGAGAGGGCGTCTGACCGAACTGCCGAGGCCATGCTTAAAGTCGAAGAAGATATAGGCAGACAGGTAGACATTGTGGTCATGGTGCAAGGAGACGAACCAATGGTCACACCGGAAATGATAAGTCAGTCGCTGTTGCCATTCTCAGAAGGTGATGGAGTCAATGTTGTGAATCTCATGGCGTACATGAAAACTATAAATGAGTTCGAAGACCCCAATGAAGTGAAAGTAGTAGTAGATAAGAATGAGAATGCGATTTACTTCTCACGCGAACCTATTCCATCCCGCAAGAAGGGTTCAGATCAGGTTCCAATGCTGAAACAGGTCTGCATTATCCCCTTCAAACGTGATTTCTTGCTGAAATTTAACGAGACTCCAGAAACTGAACTGGAGCGTATCGAGTCAGTGGACATGATGCGTATCATCGAAAACGGGGGCCAGGTACGGATGGTCCTGACAGATGTGGAATCATTAAGTGTAGACACTGAGGAAGATCGCCAGCGGGTAGAAATGTTAATGGAAGGCGATGCCTTAATGCAAAAGTACTCTTAGTCATGAAGGAATCCGATATCAGGCCTGCAGACGTGTTTGAAGAATATCTGAGGCTCTCTGCAGAAGATTCTGGGAATTACTTTCGTGATGTAAAGCGACAAGACATTCTGTGTCCTGGGTGCGGCTCTAAAAACAGGCGATTTGAATTTATAAAGCACGGTTTCGATTATGTATCGTGCGCTAACTGCGACTCTCTGTATCAAAGTCCAAGACCGCCAGCTGAGGCATTTGAACAATTCTACAGCGATTCTCGCTCATCACGCTATTGGGCCGAAAAGTTTTACCCATCAGTTGCAGAAGCACGCCGGGCGCTTATTTTCCTTCCACGGGTCAAACAGCTTACGGCCTTGTGTAGGGACAAAGGCATGCGGCCAGAGGTTGTAATGGATGTAGGAGCCGGGTACGGCATATTCCTGGAAGAGTGGAAGAAGCAGTATCCGGAGAATAAAGTCGTAGCTGTTGAGCCGTCAAAGCATCTTGCACAAATCTGCAGGGACAAGGGACTCGTTGTTATTGAGAAGGTAGCTGAAAGAATACAAGGGCATGACTCGGCTGCAAACCTAGTGGTTTGTTTCGAGGTGTTTGAACATGTGTACAACCCTTTGGCTTTTGTCAGGACCCTGGCTAAATTTGTTGCGGAGGGCGGCTGTATGATGGTCAGTACACTGGGTGTAGATGGCTTTGATATCCAGGTGCTCTGGGAAAATTCCAATAGTATTTCTCCACCCCATCACATAAACTTTCTCTCTGTAAAAGGGCTTAAACTCCTCTTTGAACGTGCAGGCCTTAAAGATATAGAAGTGCTGACTCCAGGAGTTTTGGATGTTGATATTGTTCGAAATGCTGTCCGGAAAGATCCATCTTCTATAGAAGGTAACCGTTTTGTGAATCAGATTCTTAATGACAATATGCTATCCGAGAGATTTCAGACTTTCTTGAAAAATAATCAGCTGAGTTCACACACATGGATATTTGCAAAAAAGCCCGATACGGGATGATTTACAGTGTTTTGTTTATGCGTGGAAACGGATTACAACAGATAGAATGCATTAATACTGCTCTATTTCCCATTATAGTGAAAAATACCCAATCAGGAATATGATCTTCTGTTCAGGGAATGTAAGGAGATAAGAATATGGACAAAGTTGTAGTTATAGGTGGTTCTGGTTTTATGGGAAGTCATGCTGCTGATGAACTGAGCAGACGTGGATATAAAGTTGCTATTTTTGATCAAACACCATCCCCTTGGTTACGGAAAGATCAGGTGATGGTAGTTGGCGATATTTTGGACCGGGATGCAGTTGCTAAAGCAGTCAAAAACGCAAAGTATCTGTATCAGTTTGCGGGCATTGCCGACATTAGTGAAGCCAAAGAAAGTCCTTATGATACAGTGCTCCTCAATGTTATGGGGACTACGGTTGCTCTTGAAGCCGCTGTTCAGGCTCGTGTAAAACGCTTTCTATATGCTTCCACTATGTATGTTTATAGCCCCTATGGTTCTTTTTACCGTGCAAGCAAGCAAGCTGCGGAGACTGTGATTGAGGCATATCATGAAAAATATAACCTGGATTTTACACTGCTGCGATATGGCTCCATGTATGGACCGCGTGCTCAGAACTGGAATGGGCTAAAACGTTATGTGGATCAGGTTGTACGCACCGGCAAGTTAGAATATCTCGGAACAGGGAAGGAACGAAGGGAGTATATCCACGTGCAAGATGCCGCCAGGCTAAGTGTGGATATATTGAACGACATGCATAAAAATCAAGCCATTACCGTTACCGGCCACCAGGTCCTCAATTCTGGAGAACTTATTGATATGATATTTGAGATTGCCGGGGTTAAACGTAATGTTACTTTTACGGAAGAAGGCAAAAGCAGCGACCACTACACCATGACGCCCTATCGTTATACCCCGAAGCGGGCACAGAAACTCGTTCCTGAAGAATTCATCGATATTGGACAGGGAGTTCTGGATATTGTGGAAGAAATTAACCGCGACCTTGATAATCAGTGATATAAGACAGTAACTGAGTTTGACATGCACAAGCTCCTCTTATTTAAAATACCCCCCATAATAATTGCTGCATTCTGTATCATCAAGACGATCGTGTGTATGCAGGTTAAAAGGAAGTGTCAATGACAGAGTCTGATGGACGAAAGCAACTTTTCGACTTAATCAAGGGGAAAGAAGTACTGGTCTTCGATTTCGATGGTGTGCTGGTTGATTCTGTCGAAGTGAAGACAGATGCCTTTGCCGAGTTATACAGGTCATATGGACAGGATGTTATGGATCGGGTAGTTGCACATCATCGTGCGAACGGCGGTATGACCCGCTTCGAGAAGTTTCGGCATTATCACCAGGCATTTCTTGGACTGGATATTACAGAGGAAGAGGTTGAGCGTTTATCCGGGGAGTTTTCGAATATTGTTGTAAACAAAGTAGTTAACGCGTCAGAAATTCCCGGGGCGATCGACTTTCTGAAAAAATGGTATCAAGAAAAAATATGCTTTGTGAATTCGGCAACACCTGAGGATGAGATCAGGGACATTGTCAAGCAAAGGAGGTGGGATCATTTCTTTGTTAAAGTCTATGGTGCGGCCACAAGTAAATTTGAAAATTTAAATAAAATAATTGAAACACATCCCGAGTTTAATAAAGAGGACTTTCTTTTTTTCGGGGACGCAATGAGTGATCTGAACGCAGCGGTCAAGGCAGGGGTTGATTTTATCGGGATAGGAGACACACAGAGCAGCATTCTTGCACGAAAAGTACCAAATGAGAGATTGTTTGCCGATTTCAAAATACTTAACTTACTAAGCCCCTTTTAATATTGGAGAGATCTACATGAATAATTTTTTCTTTCACAACCCAACAAAAATATTGTTTGGTAAGGGAGTTCTAAACAAACTGGGTTCTGAATTGAGAGCATACGGGTCTAGAACTCTGCTGGTTTACGGTGGTGGAAGCATAAAGAAGACCGGCCTCTACAATAACGTAATGAAACTATTGTCAGAACAGGGCATAGAGGTTTTTGAACTATCTGGCGTTAAACCAAATCCAGTAGTTTCGCACGCTCGGCATGGAATCGGACTTGTAAAAGAGCATAATATTGAGGTAATACTTGCTGTCGGCGGCGGAAGTGTTATGGATACTGGAAAAGTGATAGCTGCCGGCGCAATGGTTGATCATGACGTTTGGGACTTTTACTCTGGAAAGGAAAAAGTGCAGAAAGCTCTTCCAATAGTGACTGTCCCTATACTTCCGGCATCAGCCTCTGAAATGATGGGCGGAGCTGTGATCACGAATGAGGAGACGAAGGAAAAACTTGGAACAGGGGGGGGGGCTTTGTACCCAAAGGTTTCGCTTCTTGATCCCGAGTTAACTTTTTCAGTACCTATAAATCATACTGCCTATGCTGCCGCTGACACAATCTCGCACATTCTGGATCCTTACTTCTTCGGAACAACTGAGAATACTGCAATACCTGACAGGCTGGTTGAGACAGTGGCAAAAATAGTGATCCAGACAGCTCCAAAAGTGCTTGAAACACCCGATGATTACGATGCCCGCGGGGATATGATGTGGGCAGCCACATTAGCGCACAATGGAATGTTATCCTGTGGCGCGAAACCATGCTGGTATTACTTACACGTGCTGGAACACTCGCTTAGCGCGCTCTACGATGTTCCCCATGGTGCAGGGCTTTCAGTGATAATGAGTGGTTGGTTTAAATATGCAGCAAAGCAATGTCCATCAAGACTCGCAGAGTTAGGGACAAATATTTTTTATCTTGATGGTAATGAGAGGGAAATGGCGGCCAGAACTGCTGAGAAATTTGAGGAATGGTTCAAAGCAATAAAATGTCCGGTTAAGCTCAAAGAACTAGACATTACAGATGACAAGTTTGATGATATATCTGAAAATGTACTAATGAACGTTGCTCGCGTATTGAAAGGTCAAGGGGAAGCGAATCTCGGAACGTTTGCTAAACGGTATTACTCAGAAGCAAAAAGGCTAGACGATATCAATTCGCTTCTCATGTTTGAAAAGGAACGAGTGTTGAGCATACTCGAACTATGCAAGTAAAAATAGTTTTTGCCTTGCGGCTCACCGCAATTATTTTTCCTCTAAAAAAAATGGCAGCCTAAATCCAATGCTGTGTCCGAAAAACGTGGGAAGATCACGTTACTAATGAAAGCTAATCAAACACATGGTTATGATGGTTATAATGAGCCTAATAGGATATGGTATCACATAGACCATATTTATAAGCTGAAGAATGGATTGTTTACCCCACCTATAATGGTAGAGGTGTCCCCTACAAGCAGATGCAATCATAAGTGCCGGTTTTGCTACACTTATCAGCGTGAAGACGCGAATATGCTGGATGGCAAAGTCTTAATTGATTTTTTCTCGAATGCCTCGGATATGGGTATTAAAACGATCTTTATTCAAGGGACAGGAGAACCACTGCTTAATAAAGCCCTCCCGGATGCTATTGCCGCTGGGGGAAGAACAGATATAAAAATGAGCTTAACCACAAATGGGGTTGCATTTAATAGTCCAAAACAGGAGAAGATTCTCGACAGCCTCGTGTTTACCAAATTTAGCGTGATAGATAATGATCCCAAAAGATATGCAAAGACCCATGGATGCCCGGAAAGCCAGTTTCAAATGCTCGTTAAAAATATTGAAAATGCGACTAATTTTCGTTCAAAAAATAATTTAGATGTGACACTCTGGGCTAGCTTATATGTAGATACCGATAATTTTTATGATATTTATGGGATTGTGAACTTTAGTAAATCACTTGGTTTGGATTTTGTTTCTATATCTTCAGCATTTTATACTGAATATACGCCGCATGGAAAAAAAGAAACATTGGTTTCTGACAGTTTTCCTGAAGAAGACATAACTGAAATGAAAGATCATATACTGACATTAGAAGACGATGCATTCAAATTACACATGCAATTTCCACTTGACAGACATCTTGGTAAAAAGCGCTGGGAAGAAAATTACTGCCAGGCGGTTAATCTCATTAGTGCAATTTCCGGAGATGGTGAAGTTTACCCCTGCTGGAGATTTTGGGGTAATGAAAAATACAGTTATGGAAGTCTATATGAAAAAAGCTTCGAGGAAATATGGCAAGGGAAAAGACGTCAGGAGATAAATGAATATTTATATGCTACTCCTCCAGAGGGGGAGGAATGTGATGTGTGCAAGTGTGTCACGGCAAATAAAAGCATCGACAAACTATTAAACAACACGAACAAATGGAGCGATATACTATAAAGAACTCAATATTTGTAAAATATTTGCCAGGCAAAACCGAGTGTAAGTGGCATAAAAAACACAGTAAAGATGGTCACCTGTATACTGTGGATGAGATATTGCCGAGAAATTTTTGTCCCATAATGTTTCACACCCTATACCCCTATTTTTTAGGAGCTATATTTGGTGCCAAGTATACGTATAATGATGAAGGTGATTGTCATGTATGCTGTCCAGCGGAGAAAAGTGTTGATGTTCTGGTAAAAGTTCGGCCAAATGATGGCAGTTATGGGGATGAAGTTGCTGAAGATTGGCGCAACGTATTCCATGCTGAAATCGTTAAAGTTAATGGCCCCTGTGATTATGGGTATCAGGTAGGCGATATTCTCATTTTTCCAATTTGTAACAGGAACAAATTTGCTTGCTCGGCAGGCGTTAATAATATATTTCCTTTTTTGAATATAAAGAAGCCTGAGTGCATTAATTTGAAACGCTTGCGCTGCCCGGATTGGCAGGAAAACATATACTATTCCATTGACGAAGAAGATTTGAAACCAGATTAATATGGAGGATCATTTTATAAAACGCAAAGCGATATTTTCTCTAAATGATACGTCCCGTGCTGTGGAGTTTGCTGAGTTATTAGTTGGTGCCGGTTGGGAAGTCGTGGGCTCGAAAGAAACGATAGAAATTTTAGGACCAAAAAATATACCGGTTACTGATATTGCCGACTTCACCGGAGAAAAAGAAGATTTCGGTTTCCCTCCGAGCCTGCACCCATCAATTGAGTTCGCATTAACCACCGATTGTGAGAACCCAATTGATCTGGTTTTTATCCTTACATATCCTCTCACGGTGGGGAATGATGTCGGCGGCCATACAATCCTGGCATTGGCCGCAAAGGGCGGGCGAATTCCAGTTATGTGCAATGAAGACATGGAGGTCGTTACTAAGGAGATCGCAGAGCATGGAGACATATCTCAACCATTGCGTAATAAACTCATTTCCAAAGCAAATTTCGTAACTGCAACACACTTTGCAAACCTGCTAAAAGGTCAAGATGATCATGAAATACTTTTAGGTACTAAATCGTATGATTTGTTAAACGGCGAAAATCCATATCAAGTACCCGCTTCGGCTTTCGTTTCAGATCATGATGATCCCCTTTCATTACTGAATTTTATCAAAGTAGCTGGCGAAAACCCTTGCTTTACAAATATGGCGGATGCGGATTGCATTCTTGAAGTACTTTGCCTTTCAGTTGAAGCTTTTCAATTGAATATGGGACGAATGCCTTTTATTTGTATTGGTGCAAAGCACGGAAATGCTTGTGGTATGGGTGTTAGTTTCGAATCCCCTGAATCTGCAATCGAATCAGCCCTGTGGGGGAATCCAAGATCAATATGGGGCGGAGAGGTAATCACTAACTTTCCGATCGATGAAAAACTTGCAGAGATTCTTTTGAAAAGCTCAAAACGGGAGGAGTGCCTTTCTTCTGCTTTTTGGTCACTGGATATAATTATGGCTCCATCTTTTGTTGAGGAGGCAATTGAAATTCTAAGCAAGAAAAAAGCGAGAAAACTGTTTAAAAATAGCGCAGTGACAAAACCTTCCCAAAGAGCGAATAAATATATGCTTCGCCCTGTCAGGGGTGGTTTCCTCCGTCAACCAACAGCCGATTACATATTGAATCTAAAGGAATGCAGCAATATAAACATCGATAGTTTTTCCGATGATACAATTATCGATATGATTATTGCATGGGTTGTTGCATTTACATCAAGCCATGGTGGGAATGAGGTTGCAATCGCAAAAGACAATGCTCTTTTAGGAGCCGGTGGAGGACCATCAACCGTAGAAGCAGCGGATACAGCCATCAAAAGAGCTCATGACTGCGGCCATGATTGTGCCAACTCCGTATTTGCTGCAGATGCATTTTTCCCTTTTGATGATGCGCCTCAACTCCTGAAACAGGCGGGCTGTACGGGAGGTGTTGTTCCTGGCGGTGGTACGACACATGAGGATATCAAAAAATATTTTATGGATAATAATATTTCATGCGGCTTCATTCCTGAAGAATACAGAGGATTTTGCAGGCATTAATCAGCATTATACATCTCTTCTCTGCTGGAAAAAACCGATCCGAATGAGTTAGTCAGTGAAAAAGTATACGGTATCTGAGGGTAATACAGGGGTTCTGGAGTTAGCAGACGACTCAGGGAACACTGAGACATTCCATCCAGACTATGATTTGGATAAAGCTCGGGAACTGTTATTCGAATTCTATGAGCTTGAGACCACATCAGGCCAAAAAGTGAAAGATGCTTTTCAGCGTGATGGGACAGATTGGTTTCCCACTGCGGTGAGCCTTGTATATTGGCAGTTTTATTTCCAGCACATTAAATACAAGCCGTTAATTGACCAATATATCAATGGTAACATTATCTTTTCTAAGGTCGGCAAAGGAAGGTTTCAAAAGCTTCTGGGCAGTGTATGCAATCAAAATAAAACTGAACTCAAATCTAAGGGCCTGCACGCATTCAAGTCTCTGTATAATACGGCGATTTATTGGAGAAACAGGATCATTGCAAAGAAGAAAGGGGATATCCTTTTCTTTCGTTATGGCGTAAACGACTTCAGAACTGAAGAGCTATACAATGAACTTAAAAGAAAGTTCCATACTACGCAGGTAACGCATGTTCCAGTACGGATATTGCCGCATTATTTTTTTCGCAGTGACGTTATTATTCTGACAACAGCAGAAGCAAGATGCTATTTTGATGTGGAGCTTTCGAAAGGTGCGCCGTTAATCCATAAGTTTGCGTTCTCTTATGTTAAAAATATTATATCGAAACATATACGCACGTTTTCAACATACAGTTTAGTTGCAAAGAAGCTCGATTATCGTCTGTTTTTTGGTATTGATGATGCAAATCATATCTATCCTTTTCTCTATGCCGTTCAAGATGCCGGAATTCCAACTCTGGGATTTCAGCACGGGACACATGTGAAGCGACATGAACCCTATTACATGCATGGGATCGATCGCTATCGCTGGTATGACAATGTGCTGGTCTGGGGAGAATACTGGAGGAGGATAATTCTGAAGCATAGTAAGCTATTTGATGAAAGCTTCCATCTTCTTTCCAGTAACAAGAATAACTATGATTACACACGTCTTGAAAAGACTGTAAGTGAAAAAACAGTGCTTGTGCCTTACGAATTTCTGACGGACACCATAAAAGTGGGTGAATATATAAAGAAGTTAATAAAAAAGGGATTTGTTGTATATTTTAAACCAAGAGCAGATGAGATGATACAAGATCAGATCAAGGCCTATTATCTCGGAGAGCATGAATGTCAGTTAAAGATCCTGCCTCAAATCACAGCAGAAGCCATGGCTCAGATTGATGTGATCGCAGGTACGGCGACTGCGCTTCTTTTTGACCTGCTCCCCTACAATAAGCCTATATGGATATTTGAGACCCCCTTTCGTCTAATGTATGACATGGTGGAGGACGGGTATGCCAGATTGATAAGAGAAGAAGACATGGAAGATATTGAATCAATTTATCAGGAAGAAATAGCGAGGAAACGATCCATCGATATAGAATATATCTTCGGCAGCAGGCCTGTACCTGAGGTGATCGAGGAATATATGACGGCAGGCGGGGCTCCGGCATGAAGGTATTGATCTCTGCTTATACCGGGCTGGGTAATTTCATACTCAAAACACCCATGATTCAGAAGATCGGGGAATTGTGGCCTGAGGCCCAAATCGATATTATTGCCGGTAATAATTACGGTACGGAATTCGTTCTCAAAGGGTCAAACCTGATCCATGAAACTCATATCCTGAATGTTGATGCTCCACCCGTCGAAAAGTTGAAGTTTTTTTTTTCACTGAGAAAATTAAAATACGACGCAGTTCTACTCCCGCTGGATGCCGCACCGAAATTCCTGATGTTTGGGGCATTACTTATTGGAGGAACAAAATACGCCCACATTAATTTCAATCTGAATCAAAAAATCAATCAGAAGTTCTGGAATTTTATTTATTTCTTTTGTTTGCCCGGTTTCCATTTTGCACCCTGGTTTCACGGACGGCATGAAATTGATCTTAACTATGATCTGCTTGAGCCCTTATATGCCCGGCCAATGGAGCGCACGCATAAGACATTTATTCAACATACAGATGAGCCGGATGTTCTTACACGTTTTAAGATAAAGCCCCGGCAATATATTGTCATTCAGCCATCTGCAGCCAATGGAGGAGTAACAGCCAAAGTCTGGGCACCCAATAATTTTAAGGAGCTTGTGGCAATGATCACCAACCAATACCCGGACCTGAAAGTTGTGTTCGTTGGAGACCGGGGTGACCTTGATTCAATTCAACAGACTCCTTTGGCAGGCATTGAAGGGGTCGTTAACACAATTGGGCTGACGTCAATCGCAGAGTTAAGTACGATCATTAATAATTCAGCTCTGGTGGTCGCGCACGACAGCGGTATAATGCATATCGCCGATGCGCTTCAGGCTAACCTGATCGCTCTCTACGGCCCTACAGACTTTATCCGCACCCGGCCCCTAGGTACAAACAGCCATATCCTTTTTTCAAAAAATGAGTGCCTGGCAGCACACTACAATCTTAGTGATTCTGAGGACGAATTGGCGAAACGGTACCCAAACCATAAATGCATGGGGGGAATTACGGTAAGGGATGTGATGAGCAAAATCACAGAGCTGTTAGCCATTCATTACAGAGAGAATTCCATCGCTTGAATAATAACAAGGAACACTACCGGCAGTTTTCTAAAACCGAGACATCCATCCCTGTCTTCTCCCGTGACTGGTGGCTGGATGCAGTCTGTGGGGAAAAAAACTGGGATGTTGCTCTGGTGAACAACGGCAAGCAGGTGATCGGAACCATGCCCTATTACATCAAAAAGCGAATGGGTTTTACACTTCTAACTCAGCCGCCATTGACTCAGACCCTGGGCCCCTGGATCAGACCCTCAACTGCCCAATATGCCAAGGTTCTCAGTTATCAAAATGAGGTAATGAGTGCACTGATCGAACAGCTACCTAAATACGATTATTTTAGCCAGAATTGGCATTACAGCAACACTAATTGGCAACCTTTTCACTGGAAAGGGTTTAAACAAACTACTAGTTATACTTACGTTATTGAATCTTTAAAAAACGTTGAGGATGTTATATCCAGGTTTTCTCACGCAAAAAGAAAGAATATCAAGAAAGCCTCTAACTTGGTACGGGTTTTTTTTGATCTTGATGCAAATGATTTTTATGAAAATCATAAAATGACTACAAATAAACAAGGAGCAAAACTCCACTACAGTCGAAAGTTATTTGAGCGTATGTATAATGCGGGCTATGAAAACAACGCAGCTAGAACTATTTATGCTATTGATGCGGTGGGCAATATACATGCTGCACTTTTTGTCATATGGGACGAAAATAGTGCGTATGATTTAATAAGTACCATAGATCCTGATTATAGAAATAGCGGTGCAGCGTCATTACTCATTGCAGATATGATTAGGTTTGTATCAACAAGAACGAGAAAGTTCGACTTTGAGGGTAGCATGACTGAGCCCGTAGCGGCTTCATTTAGGCAATTTAATGCGCGTCAGAAACTTATATTCAATATTAATAAAACAAACTCGAAACTTCTTCAACTTCGGGAGTCCCTGTTTAATATCATAGGCAGATAATCGAAACTCTCTACTGGATTATATATAGCGGGGTATAAATCCGCATATAACATTTTTTTGTTAAATTATTTCATTGCCAAATTAACTGGTATAATGAAAAGCAATAAGGGTACATCAGCGAACAAGTCAGGAAAGGATGCAGGACATCTGCCTGCCGTCAGCATAATTATTCCAGCAGGCCGGGGAAAAACTGTATCCCGGCACCTCAAAAGTATTTTCTTACAAAATTACCCAAAAGATAAGTTCGAGGTGATCATTGTCAGTCCTCATCAATTTGATCCAGGGACTGATGTACGTTTTGTTAAGACAGAGCAACTCTATTATCCAGGGAAAATGAGAAATATTGGCGCTTGTAATGCGAATGGAGAGTATTTGTTATTCCTTGATGACGACTGTGAACCATTATCCAACTGGATAAACGCCAATGTAGCTCTCTTGCAAGACAAGAAAATTGGTGCGGTATCCGGTATTGTCTGTTCTGGAGAGAAGACTCTTATGCACAAAGTTTATGATTTCTCTAACTTTGACCTTTGCCAGTCTAACACCCCCTGTCAACGAGTCCTATGCTCAGCAACATTTGGTATAAGAAGAGACGTGTTTAAATCTATAGGCGGTTTTGATGAAACGCTTCGTGTAGTTGAAGACAATGATCTGTGTCTTCGTCTAAATAAAACGGGCCTCATTACTCTCTATCACCCGGACATAAAAGTGATTCATTATCACAATAGAGTTTCTTTTCCGGCAATCATCAGAAGTATGTTTTTTTGGGGATATCATACGAATGTGATCTTGATAGACCGATATCCCAGTCATTCATTTACTTCCAGAATGATGCGCAAATTCAGGCACCCGGCTTATTACTTGATCTTTTCATTGCCCCTGGCAATTATGAATACTATCTTCTGTTTTAAACGGAATTTCAGGGAACATCGAATAATTGTATTGCTATTACCGTTTATTTTTATTACCAAGCTGAGCTATCACCTTGGTGTGGTATATGCTCTATGTGAAAAAAATGATTCATAAACTAAAAAAGCTCCTTAGATATTCGCTGTTTAAAAGTACTCTTGATACACCGCCATCTATAATTTTTTTCATTACTTCTCTCTGTAATGCCCGTTGTTTACATTGTTTTAATTGGGAGAACCTGAATAAGAAAAATGACCTTACTTTTAATGAGATCAAGCAGTTATCAGATCAGTTAGGACCAATAGACAGTCTGTTAATTTCAGGAGGAGAACCATTCCTGAGAAAAGATCTAGCAGAGATATGTGAACTTTTTTTTACAAACAACAAGGTTGGGGCCTTATCGATTCCCACAAACGGCCTTGAGCCGTTGAATATAGAATCAAAGGCCGTGGACATAGTGAAGGCAGCGTGTGGCAAAAAGGTGTTTATAAATGTATCTCTTGACGGGACAGAGCATATACATGACAAGATCCGTCAGGTGCCGGGGGCCTTTAAGAAAGCTATAGAAACTTACCGTCATCTGGCAAATTTGGAAAAGGATAATCACAACCTGACCGTCAGCATAACTACAACTGTTTCCAGTCAGAACTATAATGACCTCTTTAAGTTATTTGACGATCTGAAAGCGCTTGTCCCGGATTGTCGAAATATTAATTTCGCTTTCCTGAGAGGTCTCCCAAAAGATAAAACCTTAGAGCTTCCTCCAGTAGATGATCTCATAAGATTAAACAGGCATGTTAATGAACTCTTCTCCGGGAATCAATCGATCATAGGTAAGTCGATCGATGAAGTGATCTTTAAGCTAAAGCTCAGGACGTTAGCTGAAAAGACACAAGTATTGACCTGCGCGGCAGGCAGTCTTATAGGTGTGGTTGATGCTAATGGTGATGTCAGGTGCTGCGAACTTCTTCCGCCAGTCGGGAATTTACGGACGGATACATTCAGGAATATCTGGAAAAGCAAACAGGCCGGACTTGAAAGGGATAACATTTCTGCCCATAAGTGCTGGTGCACGCACGAGTGTTTTTTTCTCCCGACTATTCTTGCTCATCCGGGGTACTATCCGGTCATACTGTTTGCTTATCTGAAAAACTACCTGCTCTCAAAATTGTGAAAAGTCCAGGCCGATGAGTAAACCTGTATTGCGGATATTATATCCCCGATCATGTCAGAATGAACGGAAATGGATTGCCAAAGTCCTGCTGGAGAAGTTCCTTGCCGTTGATTATGTTACTGAAGTAAAAGATGGTGAGTTTAAAATTGAGGCGGAAGGGAAAGAATTGGTGTTCCCAGATATTTTCTTTAGACAAACTCAAGTCAAGTGGCTTGAACGTGAGTCGTTACCGCAACAACCCTTGCAAGAGTGGGATACCCGGGAACTCGGATGGGAAATCAACCTGGTCACACCTGTAGTGCCGGTTATTTTTGGCGATAGTAAGATGGAGGTTAGCCCGGAACGTATTCGATTAGGAATAGACATCTTTGGCGCATCTTTTTTTATGTTATCACGTTATGAAGAAGTAGTAACGCATGATCGAGACGTTTTTGATCGCTTTCCGGCGACTGCGTCGTTGGCATACCGACAAGGATTTCTTGATCGTCCTATAGTGAATGAATATCTCGAAATTCTCTGGGCCGCCATGAAACAGCTCTGGCCGGGACTGAAACGAAAAAAACGTGAGACCAGGACACTGGTTAGCTGTGATGTGGATGTTCCATATGCATGGGGAACCAAAAGTGTCAGAGATCTTGTTCGGCAGATAGGCGGGGACCTCATACTCAGAAAAGATCCGGTCAGGGGGTTCAAAAGCGGTTTGAACTACTTTTTTGCTAAATCAGGCAATTATACTTTTGACCCGTTTTACGACAAGTTCGAGTGGATGATGGGCCTAAATGAGAAGGCCGGGAATAAGATCGCCTTCTATTTCATGACAGACCCCACAGCTGAAGCGTTTGATATGCGCTACTGTATTGATGAACCAATAATAAGAAAACTGATATACTCAATGAATGATCGGGGACATGAGATCGGATTTCATGCCAGTTACAATACGTATCTTGACCAGAAACAGACCTGTCGGGAAGCAAATAGGTTGAGGAAAGTGATGAGCGAAACAGGGGTGTTGCAGGATGTACGCGGGAGCAGGCAGCATTTTTTGCGATGGTCAACTCCCATTACCGGGCAGAATTGTGAAGCAGCCGGCATGGACTATGATACAACACTTGGGTTTGCAGATCATCCCGGGTTTCGCTGCGGTGTTTGTTATGAATATCCATTATACGATGTGGTTGAGCGCAGAGAGCTTAATCTTTTGGAAAGGCCCCTGGTAGTTATGGAGAAAAGTGTTTTCGATAAAAATTATATGGGATATTCTTACGGCGAAGATGGCTTCAAAATAATTGAAGAGCTCAAGCAGAAATGTTACCGATTTGATGGAGACTTTACCATTCTCTGGCATAACAATCAGTTCCCTACCCGGCAGGCAATGGAAATATATCAAACCATAATTCAATAATTATAGGGAAGCAATATGAAAAATAATGCAGAACATTATAATCATGTGCAAAGATGGTTTGATCAGACATGGAGTGATCAACAGAAGCAGCGAGGTTTAAATTCGGAGTATGGATCTCTGGTCTATGCTTTATATATTATTGAGCAAATGAATGCACCAAAAGGAGCAAAGGTTTTAGAAATAGGGTGTGGAAATGGCTTGGTAATGAACAAGATGAGTAATTTGCCCCCCGATATTGATTTCTTTGGTATAGACATCTCTAACAAACTGGTTGAACGAGCAAGGTGAATAATCTTAATGCTACTTTTTCTGTAGCAAATGCCATTGATGTCTTCCATTTAAATTTAATTTTGAAAGAATAATTAGTTTTTCCACCTGATGCAGTAGAACCTTAATAAGGTTTGTGTATAATTTATTAGCAAAAAAGGTCAAATTATTCATTGTTCCATTCCAGACAGTAGGAAAAAGTTGGTGACCCAAATTGATGGATTGTGTTATCGGTTTCCGACTCTTCTTTCAACCATTTTAGGAGTTGCAAAGTATTTATTAAGCCCTGGGAATAGTTATAACGAAAAAGATGGTAGTTACTGACATAATGCGGAGAATATAAAAATAAAAACGGAAAAAGAAATAGATGGTTGTATTGTGAATATCAAAAATCCTTCTGATTCATGGTATAGGTTCGATTATTCTTTAGAATTCAACGGATGACATTAATAATGGAGACGTTACCATTCTCTGGCATAATAACCAGTTTCCTAACCAGCGGGCAATGGATGTATATAAAACCTTAATAAATTGATTTGAACGGAGAAATAATCACATGTTAAAATTTGCACTTATCGGTTGCGGCAGAATTGCGAAGCGGCACTCTGAATTGCTTGGTCACAAGCAGATCAAAGGGGCGGAGTTGGTGGCAGTATGTGATATTGTCGAGGAAAAGGCATTGAAGATAGGTGAACAGTTCGGTGTGCCGCACTATATGGACATGGACGAGATGATGGAAAAAGAAACTGTGGATGTTGCTGTTGTGTTGACCGAGAGCGGTCTTCACGCGGAGCATGTTATAAATCTGGCGAAACACGGCAGGCACATTATGGTAGAGAAACCGATGGCGCTCACACTTGACAGTGCGGACGCCATGATACAGGCCTGCGATAGAAGTGGTGTCAAGCTTTTCGTTATCAAACAGAACCGCTTTAATGTGCCGGTAGTGAAACTGCATGAGGCAGTGGAGACAGGCCGCTTTGGCAAACTGGTAATGGGAACTGTGCGGGTACGTTGGTCGCGCAACCAGGCCTATTATGATCAGGACCCCTGGCGTGGTACTTGGGCAATGGACGGGGGCGTACTTTCGAACCAGGCAAGCCATCATATAGATATGCTGGAATGGATGCTCGGTGATGTAGAGAGCGTGTTTGCCAAAAGCATGACAGCGCTTGTTGACATTGAAACCGAAGACACGGCTGTTGTGACATTGAAATTTCGTAACGGTGCATTAGGTATTGTTGAAGCAACAACCGCGGTAAGACCTAAGGATCTGGAAGGGTCCTTATCAATTTTAGGGGGAAAAGGCACCGTTGTTATTGGTGGTTTCGCGGTTAATAAAATGGAGACCTGGAATTTCACCGAAGAATTGCCTGAAGATGATGATGTATTGGAAAAGTACTCTGTTAATCCCCCCAATGTGTATGGGTTTGGACATCAGGCCTATTATGAGCACGTTGTTGAATGTATCAACAATAATGCCTATAACCTGGTTGACGGTCTGGAAGGACGCAGGAGTCTTGAATTGATAAGTGCTATTTATGAATCAATAGAAACAGGCAAAGAAGTTTTTCTCCGCTTTAAACCAAATAAATGCAAGTTAGGGGTTACATGATATCAGATACCGCAAAGATATATCCTGATGTAGAACTGGGCGATAACGTATTCATTGAAGATTTTTGTATTATTGGCTGCCCCTTCAAAAAATACGAGGGTGAGAAGACCATCATTGGCACTAATGCAATTATCCGATCTGGGACGGTAATTTATGCAGGAAATTATATTGGAGATAATTTTCAAACCGGAAACAAGGCAAATATCCGTGAACTCAACAAGATAGGGAACAATGTGAGTATTGGGACCCTGAGTGTCATAGAGCACCATGTAATTATTCGGGATGGTGTGCGTATCCATACTCAAGTGTTTGTTCCTGAATACACTATACTTGAAGAGGAGTGTTGGCTTGGCCCGAATGTGGTAATTACTAACGCCCGTTTCCCACTACATCCCAATGCCAAGAGTAAGCTTAAAAGTGCGCGTATACTCCGGAATGCAAAAATCGGTGCCAATGCGACTTTATTGCCGGGTGTAGTAATAGGGCATAATAGCCTTGTAGGCGCCGGTAGTGTAGTAACCAAGAATGTTCCTGATAATGTCATTGTTATAGGTAATCCTGCAACATTCATACGAGAGATGGATTATTAATACTTGATAAAGTTTCTTGATTTATATAAGCAATACGAATCAATCAAGTCAGAGATTGATCATGCTATAGTGTCTGTCATAAGAGATAGTGCTTTCATTGGTGGAAAGTATGTTTCCCGATTTGAAGAAAAATTTGCGGAATATCAGCAATCTCAATATTGTGTGGGCGTAGGAAATGGAACTGATGCTTTAGAGCTCGCGATCGAAGTATTGGGGCTGCCACCGGGTAGCGAGATCATCGTGCCAGCGAACAGTTTCGTTGCCAGCGCCGAAGTAGTTGCACGTACCGGTCACAAAATCGTGTTTTGTGATGCCAACCCAGATGATTATACAATCAATATCGAGGATGCCAGAAGTCGCATTACTGAAAATACATCTGCAATTATAGCTGTACACCTCTACGGACATCCATGTGACATGGACAGCCTTCTTGAATTAGCTACGGAGAAACGACTTCGTATCATTGAAGATTGTGCTCAAGCCCATGGCGCTGAATACAAAGGTAAGCGTGTCGGGACTATAGGTGATATCGGCGCCTTCAGTTTCTACCCCGGCAAGAATCTAGGCGCCTATGGTGACGGTGGTGCAATTGTTACAAATGACGTTGCCATAGCAAAAAAATGCCGCATGATCGCCAACCATGGACGCATCACTAAATACAACCACGAATTTGAAGGCCGTAACTCCCGTCTCGACGGCCTGCAGGCGGCCATCCTGAATGTGAAACTTAAGCATCTGGAAGAGTGGACTGAGCATCGTATTAGTATTGCCAATTTATATCTTGAGGAGCTTAAGGACTTATCAGATATTATTTTGCCTGTTCGAAAGGAATGGGCGAGGCAGGTTTATCATCTATTTGTGATCCGCACAAGCCGTCGTGATGAGTTGAAGGACAGTTTTGCTAAAACTGGTATTCAGACAGGCATTCATTACCCTGTTCCCTTGTTTAGTTTGGAGTCATTTAAATATATGAATCAAGGAGACGAGAAAATGTTTGTTGATCGATCTTGTGATGAGTTGCTCAGTGTACCTATTAGCGAAACGCTTAGTCATGACGGTACGTTAAGTGTTATAAGTTTTATAAAAGACTTTTTTGTCATCTAATCCTTACGTTTAGGAAAAATCATGGGAAGAGCAAAACATAATATCAATGTCCTATCATTGCTTATTATTCTACCGTCATTCTGGTTTTTTCCAACAAACAACTATGCCAATTATGCCTATTATGTGGCCTCTATTTTCGTGACAACTGTTGTTTGGTTGAACAGACCAAATGTAAAAGTTCGTATTGATCCTTTTTTCTATTGGTTACTTGGTTTTCTTGGAGTTGTTATGGGTTTGGATCTTATGACCGGTGCAGAGAGTCTTCGGATGACTGCAATTCTTTTATATTCTTTATCGATAATCATATATGTTGTATTAATTGGTGTCAGTAAACACGAAATACTATTAGCATCATTGCTTGGAGTATCAACTATGTATATCATGACCATGATTACCGGGCATCTGTCAGATCATGGTAATGCAGCATATTTGGGGGCTGTTGTTGTTGTATTAATACTATCTAAGAAATACAGAATTGCGATTTTGCTTTTTGTTTTAAGTATTACCTTGCTGACCAGATCTGCATTGCTTGCCACGGTGGTCGTTTTATGTATGTGGTATGCATTGCGCATTTATAAGAGTCAGTCTGCTGTATTCAGGCGAGGTCTATTATTGACTATGATTGCAGCGTTAACCATCATGCCTATGATTTTGGGAAATTATTTTTTTGACGATCCAAATGTATTTATTTTGACCTCAGGTAGATCATATCTTTATTCAATAGTGTGGGATGAGATTGTTGTCAGAGGCATTGATGTTTTTTGGCCAGTGTCAAATAATTTCACGAAAGATCTTCTGACAGATAATCTATTGCACGGGGCATATCAAGGAAGTAACATATATCAAGAAATAATGAATTATTTTTTTAGCTCTAATGAGGGATGTCCTCATAGTACGTATCTAGGGTTTTTTCTTAATTATGGCGTTCTGGGCTTTATTACAATGTTTGTTCTATTCGTTTCTATAGAGACACGAACTTCGTGGCCTGTTGTGGCTTATTATATTATTGTAATAGGATTCCAGTGTGAGGTTTTTACCCCCTACTTTCTTGTTCCGTTTTATATATTGTATAGATCAACGTATTTTATTGAAAATAATGGATATGGTGCTGATCTTAACTTTCTTTGTGCAAGGAGGCTGTAAAAATGAAAATTCTTCATGTAATCAATTACTACCATGAAGGATTTGGATATCAGGAAAATTGCCTCCCCAAAGTCCAGCAGGAACTTGGTCATGAAGTACTGGTAATTACCTCTGAAAATAACTCTCCATATTTACAAACAATTCATAATAAATTTATGGACAGGTATGTTGGGGTTGGAGTCTTCTTTGATAATAATGTGAAAATCATTAGGAGAAAATCTTATTTAAAGTCAATTAAGCGACCCGGTATTATTTTTTTTCGTGTTGGTAAAATTCTAAGTGAATATCGCCCTGATATTGTTCATGTACATGGTGCTACAAATATGGTGATTCCCGAGGTGTGTTTGCGACAAAGTAAATTCAAGTATAAAATCTTTATTGACAGTCATCAGGACGATGCGGTCTGCAACTATACGGGCTCTTTCGACGAGAGGGCCTACTACAGTGCTTGGCGCTTTTTCTACCATTCACTCGGGTTCAAAAAACATATTGCCCGATTCCTCTTGATCACCGGCAATGCATTGGAGTGGATGAGAAAGCGGCTGAATATCCCAGAGTCCCGGATGTCCATCTCTCCACTGGGGGTTGACGTTAATACCATGTCATATGACAAGGATATTGAGAAGAAGTTCAGGGAGAAGCACGGGATCGGCGAAAAACTCGTTGTCGTTAATGCTGGCAAACAGTATCCGAACAAGCGAATAGACTGGATCATCGATGCTGCCAGTGCCGCAAAAGACTTGGGGGTGGATATTTACCTTATCCTAGTAGGGAATGCGGAGCCTGAGTACGATGCGTATATCAATAGAAAGCTGAACGGCCTCGGCCCCGACTACCTCAGGCTGCCTCTGCTCGAGAGAAGCGAGCTCAGGAAGGTCTATTCTGCTGCGGATATCGGGATCTGGCCCGGAATACCATCGAATACCATACAGGAAGCAATGGTCTGCAGAGTTGTCCTGGTCCTTCCGGACGATAATATTGTCGGTCACCTGATCGATGGGAATGGGCTGTTAGAGTCAAATGATGCCAATGCGGCGGGCAAGTATATTCAATCCCTTGCCCGGAATAAGGACCTCATGGAAAGACAAAAGGCGAGGTCGGAAGAGATCGGCTATAGTTACAGCTGGGAACGAATTGCCGGAGCACTGGACCACATATATAAAAATGATTGATCGCATCTTATTTCTTTAAGTGGGAACTGATATAAAATCAAAAGACGATATCCTGATGATCGTCCCCTTGCCGCCTCCCATATCAGGGGCATCCCTTGCAACGATCACCCTTATTAATTATTTAGAACAAAGGCATAAGATCAGGGTAATTAATTATGCGAAGGGTACATTGGTAAGCGGCAACTTTTCAGTAAAACAGTTATTGAATATTATTTATCGCGGAACGATA
>VAPC010136564.1_pt1 | contig 34544 bp, 28 predicted proteins | sample 3395121 | NCBI WGS metagenome assembly VAPC01 (sample SAMN08290434, study PRJNA428436) | hydrothermal vent metagenome | isolation source: Deep-sea hydrothermal vent chimney | place: Indian Ocean: Southwest Indian Ridge | depth 1711 m m
CCTCTTTTTTTCGTTGCCTGTTTTTCGTTAATCCTTCCGGATCTGCAAATCCTTCTGCGCCTTATCTATTAACTTATAATTAATAACTTTTAACTGTAGTTCTCCTGGAGCCCATGACCGGGATCGAACCGGTGACCTCATCCTTACCAAGGATGTGCTCTACCAACTGAGCTACATGGGCAATAACTTCAGTAATAAGTAATCAGTAACATGTGACGAGTTACCTTTTACTCTTTACCAGTTACTGCCCTTCGTGGAGCGGGAAACGGGATTCGAACCCGCGACCCTCAGCTTGGAAGGCTGACGCTCTACCACTGAGCTACTCCCGCAATAACTACGGTAACAAGTAATCAGTAACACGTAACGAGTTTTCTTTTCTTGCCTGTCACCCGTTACTCATCACTCGTCATTGCCCTTATGGTGGAGAGGGGAGGATTCGAACCTCCGTAGGCGGAGCCAACGGGTTTACAGCCCGTCCCCTTTGGCCACTCGGGTACCTCTCCTCAAAACCGTAATCCGTTATGCGTAATGAGAAAAAAACAACTTATCCCGGATTACGCATAATTCTAATTAATGCCTTTATGCCATAAACCACATGGGGTTTACGGCACTGAACCCGGAGCCATAAACTCAACGTAGTTCAGGGCAAGTGGTTCAGTGGAGCCGATGAAGGGATTCGAACCCCCGACCCGCTGATTACAAATCAGCTGCTCTACCAGCTGAGCTACATCGGCTTTTATGCTTCTCTCGAAAAAAGAAACACAAAAACACCCCTGTCTTTTGAACGCAGATTTACCATACGACAATCAAAAGAGGACGGCGCTTTTCATAAAACTTAAATCTAAATGTTATAACAAGAAGTTTTTAAAAGGATATTAAGTTTAAAAAATACTCCCCCCAAGGTCAACGGTAATTATAACATTTGATTTCTTTTTTTTACAAGTGTTTATAGATACAGCATAACATATTGATATTAAAGGATTTTCTGGCTTAACCCGGGCGGGAGATTTTTTATTCCTTTTTAGTTATGAAGATACTGTAACCTTCCTCTGATAATGTCTTTGCCACAGAATGAGCATTTTCCAATGAATCGAAATTGCCTATTCTGATTCTATAGAATTTCTGGCCATTAACATATGTCGTTGTCATGTAGACATTTCTGTATTTTATTTTTAGTCCATTTCTAAGCCTTTCCGCATGTGATTTTTCTTTAAAGGAGCCGGTCTGTATTGTAAACGGGCCTTTCGCGGAAGCGGACGATGTATAACCATAGGTTTTTACATAATGCATATCCCTTCCAAGGTACTGAATCCTTACCCTTGCAACACCATCCTCTAAAAGGCCGATTTTTCTGGCAGCGCCATACGAAAGGTCCAAATCTCTACCGCGGATAAACGGTCCCCTGTCATTGACAGTAACAATTGCTGATTTATTATTCGTCGTATTGGTCACACGCAATTTTGTGCCAAAAGGGAATGTCTTATGCGCGCATGTCATAGCATACATGTTGAATATTTCACCAGAGGCAGTCGGTTTTCCATGAAATTTCGGACCATACCATGAAGCGGTAACATAATCGGTTTCAGGAGGCTGTCCCGTACCCGATGGGGCAGAAGCACAAGATGAAAAATATAACAGCACACCTGCCAAAAACAGAAGCCTCATTGGAAAATTATAATTCAATACATTCCCTTTGCACGGTTAGAAACCTGTGCCCCCAAGCTGCAAGCAAAGTTCTTCTAACGGGGTTAACTGATTTTCATGTTCATACTATCTTTTTTAAGCGTTATGGCTTACTTGCCCTTTGGGCTCTTCTGCCTGTATAATTGTGCCGAATTTGGCCTCATAGTTTCTCACATTATCCTCCAACGCAGATATAATGCGTTTTACATGTCCCGGACTGGTGATAACCCGTGCTGCTACCGTTCCTATCGGAGGGGTAATAAACGAAAAATCCATAATAAATTCCTCTCTAGTATGAGTAATTAACATGCTGTTTGTATAGACCCCCGTCTGAATGTTTGCGGGTAAGTTGACTTTAATTTTCTGTGGTTTATCCATAACTGTTATCCCCCTTGCTCTTTAGTGTTTATTGCTTCAATAGCATTGTTCGCAGCATCTTTCAGTGCCTGGTTTTTATCTTTCCCCAGCTTCTTTAATATAGCAATCGATTTCCTGCTTCCTAAAACACCTAATGTTTCACATGCCCTGACCTTGATATTCGGGCTCAGCTTTACTTTTTCCGTAAATACCCCCATAATGCCCTTATTCTTTAAGATTTTGATTATTGCATCCTCAAGTTCTTCCTGTCCGATATGATGACCTATTAGTGCTGTAGTCAAAAGTGCCTGCTCAATAATTGGTTCATCATCCTGAATTTTACCACTTAGCAGACCTAGAAGAAATGAAGTAAATGCAGAGCTGGTGCTTCTTATTATCCCCAATCCCCAGACAGCTTTCCTTCTGACATGAGAAGAAGGATCTTTTAAAAAACTGATCAGAAATTCTTCTCCGTTTTCACCCATTATATTTGTTATGCCTTTGACTGCTTCCTCTCTTACCCTCTGCTGCTGATGGCTGATAAACCTTTTAAATATATTTTCTACTTCTTTCCCGCCCTGACCGATTTCCGCAAGGATCATTAAAATGTTTCTTGTGAAATACCAATCATCGGTTTTATCAATAATATTCACCACATGTGGAACAGCATTATTGCCTTTTTTTATCAGCATTTCACAGGCTACTTTCCTTATCAGCCTGCTTTTATTAACTATCAAAGCTATAAGCACCGGGATCGCGCTATCATCCATCAAAACCAGGATATCCATAATCCAGAGCTGGATTTTCTTGGAAGAATTCTCTGCCAGCATATTAAGTTCTGAAGTGAAGTCATTAAAGAATGCCTCCCCCATATTAGAGAACGCAAAACCGGCCTTTTTCACAAGCTTCACTATATTTTCAACTTCATCATAATGATTACGAGATAAAAGTTCAGGCAAAAAATCAACAAACATAGCACATTTCCGGTCAAGTTCATCTTGAGACGATGTTTCAAACAACTTGTAGTATTTTTCCGGACTTTCAAGAAAGCGATCTACAGCTTTAACCCTTCTGGCCTTGTCTCTGTTCCTCTCGGGCAGGTCATCTATGGCTATAAGATCATGTTTCACAAAATCCATAACAAGGCTCTCGTCAGCATTATCAAACTGAATAATTTTATGCGCAACCTTTTTTGTTATTGTCCTGACAGATTCCAGATGCTTTAAAGCCTCTTCCTGCTGTTTATACTGCTCGTCAGTCTCTAAAATCCTCATATTCAGATATTCCTTTAAAAGTTCAGGGGCCGCGTTCAGCAGACTATCCTTATTAAAATACCCGGTTACTTCATCCTCCATTTCTTCCCTGCTTATTCCCATTGTATCAAAAGAGATCAGGTCAAGATTTATAAGAATATCCTTTACCAGGACAGATGATTTTACCGGCCTGATAATATCATCAAAAACCATTGATTTTATTTCTGTAATCTTCTCTTTGCTGAGGTTTTTATATAAGGGGATTTTACTTAAATCATTTTTAAGCCTGGTCAGGGCCATCTCTACTCTCCACGGAAGCTTTCTTTTCTTGCCGACAAGGTCTATATTAAAAACTGTAGAAACGCTTATTATGTAGTTTTTAATAAGCTCTAACGTCATCTTTTCCCGCAGGTTTTCAGAATCCCTTTCCTGATAGGCGGATTCGCTCATAATGTTAATAAAACTTTCAAACTCTTCCTCTTTTATCTGAGATTTAATGGAAAAACTTGCCAGATATTTTCGTTCAAAATAATCAAGAAACTTGGGCACAAACAATTTGGCCATATCCTTGAGCATCAGTTTGCTGAGCTTGGCAGGCTCATCAAATATACCATCAATAATTACATCTTTCTGGTTATTTTCCGTTACTGACACAAAAGTTATTTCCTTGCGTCCACCGAGAACTTTTTGCAAATCAGAATAAAGGCCTTTCTTGGCTTTGAGGGATTCCGGATGTTCAGACATGTAGTAACCTGTTTTAAGCAGCGCCTGTATAAATGAAAGAACGAATTTGGTTGTTTCAGAGAGGTCTTCCTGGCTCATGGGCTCTTTTAACATAAACTTTTTATAACACTATCTCCTCTGTATTGCAAGCAGATTAAGGGGTAATGATTTATATTGTTTGTCATTGCTGATTAACCCCTAAACACAAATTCAGCCAGTATAACTTTTTCCGAAAAACAGTGTTAACAGGACTGAGTTATTTGAAAGTTATTAATCCTATAGAGTATGATTAATGATGCTTCAAGGTTTTAGTACAACCGGAATCGGCAGTCTGCCTCATTCAGATCCTATTGAGGCCTGCAGAGTCATATTTGACTCTGTAGACATCCCCTTCTGGCCACAGCTTCCTCACCGGAGTTTCCTCGAACTTATGGTCCCTCAGTACTCCGAAGGTTTTCCCTTTACAAAGATTGAGGATGAAAATGTACGCGTAGAACGAGCTCCGGAACACGCGGTTACGGCCTTTTATGAAGCAGTCGAAAGCAGAAACGGATTTGCAATTTCCGAAAAATATGCCGCTGGTTTGTATGCGTTTATAGACATACTTAAAAAAAACAAAAAAATATATAACACCATTAAGGGACATATAACAGGCCCGCTGACTTTTACTCTGAGTCTCACAGATAACAAAAAAAAACCAATATTTTTTGATGAGGAAATGCGGGAACTTGCGCTTGAACTGCTTAAAGGAAAGGTTGACTGGCAGATTAAAACCCTCCGTCCCTATGCTGATAATATCCTGATTTTTATCGACGAACCTATACTCTCAGCCCTCGGCACATCAACCTATATAGGAGTGGACAGCAATGAATCTTTAAGACTGCTCTCGGAACTGGTCACCCACATTAAAACTTCAGGAGGTATCTCCGGTATTCACTGCTGCAGCAAGGCTGATTGGCCTCTTGTTCTTGCATCAAAACCTGATATATTCAGCTTTGACGCATATTTTTTCTGGGATACCCTAAGCCTGTATCCTGAGGAAATAAAGGGTTTTGTAAATAACGGCGGTTATATTGCATGGGGAATAGTCCCTACTACAAACGCGATCAGGGAAGTAACTCTTCAGGGTTTAAGAGAACAGCTTGAGCGTGGACTATCCTCAGTTGAAAAGACGGGCGTTACCATGGATAAACTGATGAAACAACTGCTTTTAACCCCTTCATGCGGTGCCGGCTCAATTGAAACCAGTGACGCTTTAAGGGTATTTTCTTTACTAAAAACCCTCAAGAACAGTTATGTCAAAAACTAGGTTAAACAATAATTTTAACGGCTTTATCTCCCTGGAAGGCATAGAGGGTTCAGGTAAAAGTACCCAGGCAAAGCTTATCGCGGATTACTTCAAATCAAAGGGCCGTGATGTTTTATTAACCGAGGAGCCCGGGGGCTCAAAGATCGGACTCAAAATCAGGTCTATCCTGCTCGATACCAAAAACCACATGGACCCTTTAACAGAACTCCTGTTGTACAGTTCATCAAGGGCACAGCACTTAAGGGAAGTAATTTATCCTGCACTTACTAAAGATATAATTGTAATATCCGACCGTTTCACAGACTCAACAACCGCGTACCAGGGTTATGCCAGAGGCGTTGATTTATCGACCATAAAAATTCTTAATGAGATTGTAGCTCACGACCTAAAACCATTTCTAACATTTCTTCTTGATACAGATGTTGAAAAAGGCCTGAGAAGAAATAGGGACGCAAAAAAAGAGGACAGGTTCGAACTGGAAACAGTAGAGTTTCACAATAGGGTACGGAAAGGTTATCTTCAAATCGCGGATGAAGAACCGGTCAGAATAAAAGTAATTGATGCTTCAGGCAGCATAGAGGGGATTAATAAAAAAATTGTGCGGATTCTGGAAACCTTATGGCTTTAAAAGATATCATCGGACAGAAACAGGCATTAGAGACTCTCCGGGGATGCATATCAAAAAACCGTATCGCCCATGCTTATCTTTTTACAGGAGAAGATAGTGTCGGGAAAAAGCTTACTGCCATTAATTTTGCCAAAACTCTCAATTGCCAGAATAACCGCAGTCTGAATCACGGGATTGACTGTTGTGATGAGTGCCCTTCCTGTCTAAAGATAAATCGTGCAGTCCACCCCGATGTTTTTCAAATAGCTCCTGAGGACGGGCTGATAAAGGTTAATCTTATAAGAAAACTTGCGGAATCTCTTTCCTATAAAGCTTTTGAGGGAAAATGGAAAATAGCCATAATCGATGAAGCTGACGCATTTAATCAATCTGCTGCTAATGCTTTCCTGAAAACTCTGGAGGAACCGCCCAGGCAGAGTCTTTTAGTGCTGGTTTCATCCATGCCTGAACTAATCCCTTCAACGATTCTGTCAAGGTGCCATAGAGTAAACTTTTCTCCTTTACCTCTCGAGGACATGAGGGAGTTAATTAGGCATAAATACAGCATGGAAGGGATAAAGCTTCAGGATAAACAGGCAGTTCTTCTAGGCCTGCTCTCTGGCGGGAAACCGGGATTGGCATTAAATAAAGATTTAATTAAAAAAAGAGACAAATTTTTTAATCAGTTCAAAAACCTGCTTGGGAACATCACAGAAGACCTATGGGGAGACAGGGATACTATGCAGGACTGGTATCACTGGGTTCAGCTATGGTTAAGAGATATCGCCGTTTTCAGGGCTACAGGAGAAACAAGCCTTCTAATTAATCAGGACAAAGAACAGGAAATAATTAATATTTCAAGGAGAGCAGAATTAAAAGATATACTCAAATTATACAATACGTTTTATAATATTAAGGATTCATTGCGCTTCAATTTAAATAAACAGCTCACCCTTCACTATACTTATCTATTACTTAAAAAAACATTCTCATGGGAGGGAAGGGATGCCTGAGGTAGCCGGTATTCGGTTTAAGCAGTGCGGAAAGATATACAATTTTAACACAAACGGTATTAGAGTAAAACCCGGGATGTGGGTCGTTGTTGAATCTGAAATGGGACTTAGCCTGGGCTTTATTTTAAAAATATCATATAGCACAGAACCGCCTGAACAGCAATTTAAGAAAATCCTCAGGATAGCTACTGTCCAGGACATGGAAGCCGAAAGGAACAACTGTACTCTTGAAATTGAAGCCGGAAACTTCTGTAAAGAAAGGGCAAACAGCCTGAATTTACTCATGAAAGTTATAGACACAGAAGCGACTCTGGACAGAAAACGGCTTATATTTTACTTCAGCGCTGAAGGGCGTATCGACTTTAGAGAACTCGTACGAGACCTTGCTTCAAAATTCAAAACACGTATTGAAATGCGGCAGGTGGGTGTAAGGGATGAAGTGAAATGTATAGGAGGAATCGGATGCTGCGGCAGAGAAGTATGCTGCAAGGCTTTTCTTACATCCTTTGAGCCTATATCAATAAGAATGGCCAAGAAACAGGAACTTGTTTTAAATCCTGGAAAACTTTCCGGTATTTGCGGCCGTCTAATGTGCTGTTTAGGTTATGAAATCAAACCGTCATCCAAGAAAAAAACCAAAAAAGCACCTGCCGGCACAAAAACAGGTGATAACTCAAAGATACCCGAAAAAAGCAGGGACGAGCAGAAAACCGAAAAAAGAAAAAGTGATGGTACTGTAAAGTTATCCGGGAAAACCGGCGCTAAAACTGCCACATCCCTGAGGAAAGATATTCAGCCGCAAAAACAGATCGAACCCGCACAAGAAAAGGTTCAACCGCCACAGCCCCAAAAAACTTCGAAAAAGACAACAGCAAAAGAAGACCGGACAAAACCCCAAACCCCAAAAAGAAAAGACCAGGGCAAACCATTCAGCAAGCGGAAAAAGTTCTGGAAGAAGAAGAAACGATAAAAATGGCTAAATTTTTTGTCACTACCCCTATTTACTATGTTAACGATGTCCCTCATATAGGCCATGCATATACAACAATAGCCGCTGATATATTGGCCAGATTTAACAGATTAAATGGTAAAAATGTTTTTTTCCTTACAGGAACGGACGAACATGGACAGAAAGTTGAACAGGCCGCTGTGGGGAATAATCGTTCTCCCAAAGAACATTCTGATCTTATGGTTGAGAATTTCAAAAATCTCTGGACCAGGCTGAACATATCTAACAATGCCTTTATCCGCACTACCGACGACGGGCATGTTAAGACCGTGCAGAGTCTTATGCAGAGGCTGTGGGACATAGGTGAAATTGAACGGAAAAGTTACGCAGGCTGGTACTGCACACCTGATGAACGGTTCTGGACGGAAAAAGATCTGAATGAAGGCAACTGCCCCGAATGTGGACGGCCTGTAGAACAGATACAGGAAGAAAACTATTTCTTCATGATGTCAAAATATCAGGACAGCTTAATAGACTATATCGACAAGAATCCTGACTATATCCGCCCAGAGACAAGAAAAAACGAAGTATTGGGTTTCTTAAAGAACAATGAACTCGGAGACCTCTGCATATCAAGACCAAAACAGAGACTTTCCTGGGGAATCCCGCTGCCGTTTGACCAAAACTTTGTCACCTATGTCTGGTTCGACGCACTTGTTAATTATTATTCAGCCACTAAATATCTCGTCACTCAGGATGATTGGTGGCCAGCATCTCACCATCTGGTAGGGAAAGACATACTCACAACACATGCTGTCTACTGGTCTTCTATGCTAATGGCTCTAAATCTGCCACTTCCAAAAAATATCTTTGCTCACGGCTGGTGGACAATAGAGGGCAAAAAAATGTCAAAGTCCTTCGGTAATGTCGTTGACCCGAATGAGATGGTTGAAAAATATGGTGCAGACGCATTCAGGTATTTCCTTTGCAGTGAAGTGCCGTTCGGCCTTGACGGCGATTTTTCAGAAGAGGCCCTTATTAGCAGGATTAACACTGACCTTGCCAATGACCTTGGAAACCTTTTAAGCCGTTCCTTGACCATGATTGAAAAATACAATGAGGGCATTGTCCCTGATCCGGTCTTATCAAAGGAAAGATCACTAGAGTTAGATATCAGGTTTATTTTTAGCAGTAAGACTGCCGAGGTTCCAGGTGAACATCATTCTATGCTTCCTGGTAATTATGATAACCATATATCCAGGCTTGAGTTCAGCCACGCCATTAACCTTCTGTGGCGCGCTATCGCCTCTGTAAATAAATATATAGAGGTCTCAGCTCCATGGAAGGAAAAGGACAGGGACATTCTTTCTAACATACTGTATACTCTGGCAGAATCTCTCAGGCTTATCACTGTTTATGTGTATCCCTTTATGCCCGCTTCAGGAGATGAAATATGGAGACAGCTCGGAATAGACAGGGACATTGAGGAAACTGTATCTTCAAATCCTGCATTCAGAGACTGGGGAGGCTATAAGCTTTCCGGGACAAAAACCCTTAAAGGCAAACCGCTTTTCCCAAGGATAGAAAAAGAAAAAAACAGATCAGAAAACATCAAAACCGATAAGATATTAAAACGGGAAGAGCCAAATCATATGAATCTCGTATCAATAGATGATTTTACAAAAGTTGAATTAAAGGTAGGCAGGGTTATAAGTGCGGAGCGTGTGGAAAAATCAAATAAACTGATAAAGCTTCATGTGGATACCGGTGAAGTGCGGCAGTTAGTAGCCGGAATAGGCAAATCTTATTCACCGGAAGAACTTGCAGGCAAAAAAATAGTTGTAGTTACAAACCTCCAGCCTGCAAAACTGATGGGCATTGAATCACAGGGCATGATCCTTGCCGCCACTGACAGTGACGGGACCATGTCAATCCTCACCACGGATAAGGACATTAAAGAAGGAGCAAAAATAAAATAAGATTTTGGATTTGAGGTTTCGGATTTTCGAGTTTTCATTCCGCAATCTACATTCCGCAATCCGCAATTAAAAATGAACGGTACGGTCGTCTCAGTAAACATCAGCGCTAAAAAAGGCGTAAGAAAAAAAACAGTTGAGCAGGCTTTGCTGAGGGAGAATTATGGGATTGAAGGCGATGCCCATGCCTCTGAAAAATGGCACCGGCAGATAAGCCTGCTCGCCCTTGAAAGTATTAAAAAAATGCGGGCAGGGGGATTAAAGGTTAATGCCGGAGATTTTGCCGAGAATATAACTACACTGGGCATAAATCTTACTGCCCTTCCGATTGGAACACAAATACTTATCGGACACAACGTTGAAATTGAAGTAAGCCAGATCGGCAAGGTCTGTCACACCCGTTGTGCCATTTACAGGCAGGCAGGCGACTGCGTAATGCCCAAAGAAGGCATATTTTCAAAAGTATTAAAAGGCGGAACTATAAAAAAAGGAGATCCGATAGTAGTCAAGGATCGATAGTCAGATGTTAGAGTTTAACAAATTGGAGCATGCTAATATTATAATTTTAAAATTCAGATTTGGGTTTTCGTATTTAAACTGTTATGATTAAAGTCGCTGTGCTAACATTAAGTGATAAAGGATCTAAAGGCAAACGGAAGGACAAAAGCGGACCTCTAATTGCAAAAATGCTTAAAAAAATAACAGGTAAGGTTATCAGTTACGACATTCTTCCTGATGAAAAAATCCAGATAAAGAAAAAAATGCTCTCTTTGTGTAATAAAAAAGTAGACCTGATTTTAACCACAGGCGGAACAGGCCTTTCCCCCAGAGATACAACACCGGAAGCTACCAGTGAAATCATAAAACGTGAGATACCGGGCATAGCTGAAGCCATGCGTTTAAAAGGGCTTAAAAAGACCCCGTTTTCTATGATTTCAAGGGCAGTGGCAGGGACAAGGGGAAAAACACTCATAATCAACCTGCCCGGAAGTCCTTCTGCTGTTAAAGAAAATCTTGAGGTAATCCTGCCTGTTATTCCTCATGCAATTGAAAAAATAAGAGGTTCCAAAAAGGAGTGTGCCAGAATTGACTGAAATCTGTTATTTAGGGGCTTTTTTAGGAGGAATATTCTCTTTTCTTTCCCCCTGTGTCCTTCCGCTCGTACCATCTTATCTCTCTTTTGTAACCGGAATTTCCTTTGAAGATTTTAAAAAAGGCAGCAAGGAACATATAAGAAGACGCACAATTATGGGATCACTCTCATTTATTGCCGGATTCTCGGTTGTATTTATCATGCTCGGCACCTTTTCATCTTTTGTCGGACGTTTGTTTGCTATTTATTATGATGTGATAAGAATCGTCGGTGGAGTAATCGTTATATTCTTTGGTTTTTATGTAATGGGAGTTTTTAAAATTAAAGCCCTGGCTATGGAACATAGGGTTCACCTTAAGTCCAAGCCCAGGGGTTATTTCGGTTCTTTTATAGTCGGCCTGACCTTTGCTGCCGGATGGACACCATGTATCGGCCCGATACTTGGGGCAATTCTCCTTGTTGCAAGCACATCCGGCTCTACTTTCTACGGTTTCAAACTTCTGGTCATATATTCAGCGGGACTCGCTATTCCATTTTTCATAACTTCCCTTGCGATCAACTCATTCCTGAGCCACTTCGGAGCCATGCAGAAATTTATCAGGCCTGTAATGATCTTAAGCGGTCTGCTGCTTATAGGATTCGGTGTGTTATTTTTAATGGATAAACTTACCTGGCTGGTAGGTCTTTCCCCTGAAAGCCTTGAATATCTTCCGGATAAGTCTCTTTGTAAACCCCGTTAGAAGAACTTTGGTCTCTTACGGGGCATTAAATCATGTATTTATCCCGTTAAAAAAAACTTCGGTGAAAAAGGATTTTACCCGCACTGCAAGCAGCGGGGCTTTCTAACGGGGTAAATAATCTCTAGTATCCGGTGGTCTTCTGCTCAGCCCGATCCTGGGTTATAGGGATAATCTCTTCAATATCATCAATATTCAGGCTATCCTGTTTGTTCTCTTTAACTTTTGTTTTGGCCAGAGCCTCACTGGCAAACGCAGACAAAGGGAATTCCTCTACAAGTTCTTTATATTTTTCAGTAGAAGCCTCAAGCCTGCCGGCAGACTCATGGTATCTGGCTTCAAGAACAAGCGCGGTATCTTTAAAAACTCCCTGTTTGAATCCGGCAAGGCTGTCAAAAGTTTTTATTGCTTCATCTTTTTTCCCTTTTTTAATATAAGCTGAGGCGAGTTTTTGATAAACAAGCGGTAATATTACTTCATCATTCCCGTATTCATCAATAAACTGATTGTACGATGCTATAGCATTATCATAATCACCAAGATTAAAATAACAATTGCCTATATAAAACCGTGTGGAAGCTGTTGGCTTGATACTGGCAGCTTTAAGGAAAAGCTCTAACGACTCTTTCCATCTTTTTTCCCTGTCCTGCATTGCTCCTGAATTAGCCGCGTAATAACTATTATGAGCCTCCAGCTCTAAAGCATATGCATCATTATGCTGAGATGAAAGGTTAAGAGCTAACACAACCGTTAAAACCGCAACAATACATACTGCTAATAAAATATAAATAAGAAAATTCTTTTTTTCTTTGAGAGAATCTACTAAACGGAAAACTGCACTTTTTACTTCTGTTTCTTTTAATGCTGTTCTTTTAGTGACTTTCTTTTTAATAGCCTTTGGCATCTGCATTCCCTCCAAATATAAACACAGCGTTTTTTATCAGTGGTCATCCATGATTCTTTTGACAAGTTTTCGTGAATTTGTAAAAACTCTTTCTGTTTCTTCTGCCGGAATACCGGCAGAACGTAATATTGTTTCAGCAAAATCAAGAGTTATAAAATCCTGAGGGCTATGGGCATCAGTATTTATTATAAGGTCTGCCCCGGTTTCCATAGCAGCTTTAGCAACATGACCATTTGAAAGGCTATGCCCTTTTCGCGATGTAATTTCAAGAGCAACCCCTCTTTCTTTTGCTTTTACAGCATCCTCAATTGCAATAAGTCCGGGATGTGAAAGTATATCAGCTCCAGCTTCTATAGCAGCTTTATTCGTTCCCTTTATAACTGGTTCACTAACAGTCTCACCATGCACAATAACAATCTTTGCTCCTAATTGCCGTGCCTGTTTCACCATATTGCCGATTAGTTCAGGAGGCATATGGGTTATCTCTGCTCCGGGTATAAGAGTCATATCCTGATATTTTGCGACCTCATTAATTACTGCCGCGATTCGCGGCACTACAAAATCAATATTTGATGAATCCACATGGTCAGTAATAGCAATCGCTTTATAACCGGCGATATAAGCCCTCTGAATGAGCTCCGCCGGAAGAAGGACGCCATCGCTTAAAAGTGTGTGGGTGTGTAAATCAATCATGACATTGTAACATACAGAAATACCGGCACAATTGTCAAAGTTTTAAGGGCTATCTAATGCGAAAAGACCGTTTATGGTGAATAGTTGATAGTTCATAGTCATTAGTCATTGGTCATTATCAATGAACGATGAATCCCGTAAAGTGACGATGTCCCAACGGGACTTTCGCAATGAACGGTGGTAAGAAAAATTGTGTATCGCGCGTTGCGGGTTTTATTTTTTTCTTAACTCGTATCTCGTGATATACTAATAAAAATTATAGATTACAAGTAGCAATAAATGGCACTAAAGAATATTCATAGGGTTATTTCTTTTATACTTCCCAATTCTGTTAACTTATAAATTGTATATGCTTATTAGATACAATAGAATGGCCTACGGTATATGAAAAGGATCTTAAACCACTTGATAAAACTCGCAAATGGATTGTTAGTCTAATAATAACTCCTTTTATCCTGATTTTCTATTACATGGCTTTTTCACTAATCTTCAATTTTAAATTGCCCCATTTATCTGAAATCTTAAAATAGTCAATAGAAAAGCATTTTTTTTCTTCCTTTAACGTTGTTTTTAAAATATCAGCCTTTTTAATCCTTTAATCCCCATGCGAAAATCTCAGTTGAGAGAGGGAAACCGAAGGGTGAAAAATTAATTCGTGTCTGAAGACCGATACTGTCTGAGGTCGAATCGACCAGGTTTGAATTAATTTACCATAGGTTGACCGAATGAGATGTCTAGGAGATTTTCGAGGGGTAAGTTTCTTTGGGTACTTTCTTTTCGACAAAAGAAAATGACTAGTGAGCTATAGCGAGCGTATGAAGATAAATCAATCATTCCTAACATTTCTAAACTTCCAAAGGAAGTTTTTTAAGTACCACAGGGGTATGGGGGCGTAGCTCCCCAGAAGCGGGGGACAGGGGGTGCAACCCCCTTATTCCTCCCCCCTTCTTTGACATCTATAAACTTCATCAATTACTATATCCTGACATGCCAAGAGTCAGATTAACACAGAAAGTAAAATCAGCTGGTTGAGCAGCCAAGTTAGGTCCGTCGGACCTGAATGAAATACTCGGCGGCTTATATAAGCAAAAACATTCCGGTCTTATCATAGGCCCCGGTGACGACGCGGGAATTTTTCGTCACAAAAACAACCTTTTGCTCGGAACAGTTGATGTCATTACGCCAATAGTTGACGACCCTTATACTTTTGGCGCTATATGTGCTGCTAATTCAGTAAGTGATATTTACGCTATGGGAGGCACCCCACTCACAGCACTCGCCATTTTAGGGTTTGCCTCATGTGATTTCGGACCTGAAATAATAAAAAATCTGCTAAGGGGCTCTATTGATAAACTTAAAGAAGCCGACACCTGCCTGATCGGAGGGCACAGCATAGAAGATAATGAATTTAAGCTGGGATTCGCCATAACTGGTGTAATTGATAAAAAAAGAATTTTAAAAGTAAGCGGAGCATCTGCCAAAGATATTCTTGTCCTTACAAAACCATTAGGAACCGGTGTCCTGACTTCCGCAGTAAAACTGGGAAAAATGAAAAAAACAGCGCTAAAAAACGTTATAGAATCAATGCTTGAATTAAACAAAAATGCCTCAAAAGCCGCTGTCCTGGCCGGTGCCGGAGGGGCAACTGATGTAACAGGATTCGGCCTGCTCGGCCATGCATTGAACATGGCAAAAAGCTCTAACGTTAACCTGATAATTTCTCACGGGAAAGTCCCGATCATGAGCAATGCAAAATCTTTCATTGCTAAAGGGGTTATACTTAAAGGCGCACGTAAAAATCTGGAATTCTCAAAAAAAATGGTGTCTTTTGCAAAAAACATCTTAACTGAAGAAAAACTGCTCCTTTCTGACCCGCAGACCTCCGGAGGGCTGTTAATAGCGATTTCTCAAAGGAAGCTTAAAAAATTCCATGAAACCGCCAGAAAAGAAAAAATGCCGTACTGGATCATAGGGGAAGCTGTAAAAGGAAAAGGTAAAATCATTATTGAGTAGTAAGCACGACGCAGACAGCCGCTTAGACCAAAACCCATGCTTAAAATGATAACAGACAATATGGAGAACGGATTACTGGAAAATATTATCTCTATGTTTAAACAGGACAAAAACCTGTACCCGTTAATAGGGCCTATGCTTGGTGATAAAAGAGGCAGAGTAAGGATCGGAACAGTAGCTCTTGTAGAAACTCTAAAAAATAATGATCAGTCAGATCTTCTGACAGCAATTCCAGGGATTGCAGCTCTTTTAAAAAATCCTGAGCCCGCCATACGGGGTGATGCCGCTCATTTACTCGGCATAATAGGACATAAAGATATACTGCCTTTTTTAGTAGAGGCTTCTGACGATGAAAATGAGCTGGTAAAAAAAATTATCAAAGAATCTATAGAACTGGTTAATACCTGATCCCCTGCTCATAAAATTCAACTGTATATCTTAAGATCTGTTTATCGCTGATATTTTAATTTTTAAAAACATTCCAGCCACATCCTGATAACCGCATTACCACTGCCAAAAGCTTTTATCCTTTCCTCTTGGATTAATGATTATTAAGTGGTAAAATAAAATATCAACATACTGTGTAAGAAACAGGCATCCCTGCATTTTTTGCTGTAACCAGCTGTATTTTAAGAAATATCAAATGGACAAAAAAGCAATACGGACAAAGCATTTCAGCTTTAAGGAACTCCGGCTTTCCATAGCATACATGGTTCTGTGGTCACTCCTTGCTATAGCTTTTTTTACATATCTGGCCATTGAGATCGGTGAGGCATTTGGCCGCAACCCATTATATTTCGTCCTGGTTGTTGCAGGCTATGTGATTATTGTGCTTGTCCTGACCCTGGTTTTTACTTACAGGTTTATAGGCCCTTTTGAAAGGTTAAAAACCGAATTAAGGGTTATCCAGTCAGGCGAATACCACAGGAGATTATGTATAAGGACAAGAGATGATATTTACCTAAAGTCTTTTATTCAGGAAGTAGACAAAATTCTGGACACTCTTGAAAAAGCGATCTATTTTAAAAAAGAGCTTTATAATGATATTAACTCTGAGCTATCAAGGATAAAGACCCTCACTGAAAAGGAAGATATCTCACAGGAAGAATTAAAAGAAAAAATCAGCCTGTCTTATAAAAAAATAAGGAGCGTATTAAAAAATAAATCTGATTTGAATACTGGCCGGCAAAACGTTTAAAATACAAACATCGCGGATAACTGGACAAGCTAACGAGACAGGAGTAAAATAATAAATTGAACATCTAATAAAAATTATGCCAAAGGCTAAAAAATGAAAAAAACATTTGTGATGGTTTTTTTGTCTTTTACAGCATTGTTTATTTTATTGGTCGCGGATTCACCCGTTTATGCGCATGAGACCGATAAAGTGTCCGGCAAGGATCTTTCACAGCTTGCCTGGGGCGGAGTGCTGTATGATAACTGGCCTGAAGAGCTTGGGGTAAAAATTGAGAAAACCCATCCTTCTTATCCCGCTGAAGGCAAACAAAGCGGGGTCACTACCTGGCGCTGCAAAGAATGTCATGGATGGGACTATAAAGGCAGGGCAGGCGCTTACTCAAAGGGCAGTCACTACACCGGCATTATAGGAATCCGGAATTACGCAAGACAACCCCTGACAAAAATACTAAAAACACTTATGAATGACACACACAACTTTGGCTTAATGATCTCTGATAACGCACTGTTCGCCCTCTCACTATTTATTTCTCAGGGACAGATAGATATGGATCCTTATATTGACCGAATAACCAGAAAAGCCCTGGGTGATTATAAAAACGGAGCCAGGATATATTTGACTATATGTATAAAATGCCATGGAGATGATGGAAGAGAGATAAATTTCAAGAGTGAGAAAAATCCTGAATATATCGGGACTCTCGCTAACGAGAACCCATGGGAAACACTTCATAAGATCCGTTGGGGACACGCGGGTTCGCAAATGGTTTCTCTGCTTTATCTTGGGCTAAAAGAACACCTTGATGTTCTTTCCTTCTGTCAGGAACTACCAACTAAATAATTTAAATTCTTATTGGTAATTTAATAAGTTAAAACCATTTTTAAAAATATCCACATGAGAAGGAGGGGAGCATGAAAAATTTCAAAGATCGTATCATTCGTGCCATTAAACTGGACACTCACCTGTATGAAGAGGTTGAGGCAGACAAGACCTCAATGATGCAGGCTATGGGGGTCGTTATTCTCTCCAGTATCGCTGCGGGAGTGGGAATCATCGCTGTATCAGGGTTCAGCGGGATTTTATCGGGGACGATTTTAGCGCTTATCAGCTGGTATATCTGGGCCTTTCTTACATTCATTATAGGCACAAAACTCCTTCCGGAAAAACAGACCAAAGCTGACATGGGCGAACTGCTGAGAACGATAGGTTTTGCAAGTTCCCCTGGTTTGCTACGGGTTTTTGGAATCATTCCCGGGCTCTTTAATATTGTTACGATTGTTTCATCGGCGTGGATGATTGTAGCAATGGTAATCGCTGTAAGACAGGCACTTGATTATAAAAGCACTTTCCGGGCTGTTGGGGTATGTTTAATAAGCTGGATTATTCAGGTACTGATTTTACTAGGAATAATAACTCTTATAGGCGGTTCCGGAGGACCTGCCTAGCACTGTTTTAAGTTTCTGTTTCCCCTTATAAGGTGCTATAATTAAGATAAGTATGCTAAACAATAAAGAGGAGGTATACCATTATGGGGAAAACATCAAGAAAATGGATTTATCCAAGCTTTATTGCAATATTTCTGGTATCAATAGCATTTTCACAGGTCATTGCCAGTAGAAGCGAAAAATTAACAGGTATGAGATTTGTCCAGCTTGTAAGGGGCGGGCTTTTATATGATAACTGGACAGCCGAACTCGGGATCAAGATCGATAAAACTCATCCATCATATCCTGCTGCAGGCAGGAAAAAGGGTGCCTCTACATGGCGGTGTAAAGAATGTCACGGATGGGATTATAAGGGTAAAGCCGGTGCTTACTCAAAAGGCAGTCATTACACAGGCATAACTGGTATTCGGTCTTATGCCAACATTGACTTATCAGATATAAAAAATATACTTAAAAATGATACTCATGCCTTTGGAAATATGTTACCGGAAGATTCATTAGATGCTCTGGCACTTTTTGTTTCACAGGGACAGATAGATATGGATCTGTATATTGACCGTAAAACCAAAAAAAGCATAGGGGATCGCTCAAATGGCGGAAGAATATATGCAGCCACATGTGTTAAATGCCACGGAGAAGATGGAAAAGAAATAAATTTCAAGAACGAGAAAAAACCCGAGTATATAGGAACGGTATCTAATAAAAATCCCTGGGAGACCTTACATAAAATCAGATGGGGACATCCCGGCTCTCCGATGATATCTCTGCTTTTTCTGGAATTTGGTGATCAACTTGACGTACTGTCATTTTGCCAGGGCCTGCCGGTTAAATAAAGTGTAAGTGCAAGTGATCAGTGTCAGGAAGGCTTTTATTGGCACCAAAATCAGTTAAAAGATGAATAGATGATCTTTAGTAATCTCTGCAGTATATTTACGTGTCAAAGTTTAGATTTGTCTTTACAGCAGGTGTAAACGCAACTGTTGAGTACATCTGTAATAAGGTCAAATATTAGTAAGCACCAAATAACAGGCACCAAAATACAAATAAATCACAAATATCAAATTCCAGATAAAAAAACAATATTTTTCAGTTGTTTGGAGCTTTGGTCATTGTACATTGATATTTATTTGTAATTTGTTATTTGGTTTTTGGAATTTCCACTTAAAGTTAAAATTGGAAATAACAAGTTGAGAAAATCCCTTACAAGTCCTGTATACGCCTTTAGTGGCTAATACAATTTACGCCCACTGTAAATCAACATCAACTACCACATCTATACTAACTCTTGCCTGAGCTTCCGTTACCGCCTTCATCTTCATCTTCCACCACATCTTTTTCAAGTACACGCGCTATACTCATAACTTTGTCATCTTTAGCAAGGTTTATAAGCTTTACTCCCTGAGTGCTTCTACCGATAGTACGGATATTTGATGCCTTTAAACGAATCAACTTACCCCCGCTTGCAATAATTATTATTTCGTCATCATCCGTAACCTGGAGCACGTCAACGACCCTGCCGTTTTTCTCTGTTATCTTTATAGTAATGATTCCTTTTCCGCCTCTGGTCTGAACGCGGTACTCTTTAGCCTTTGTCCTCTTTCCAAAGCCCTTTTCAGTGACCGTCAACAGCGTGGCTTTTTCGTCCAGCACATCCACTGAAACCACCTCGTCACTGTCCTTGAGCCTTACACCTCTTACTCCGCGGGATACCCGCCCTATCTCCCTGACATTTTTTTCATTGAACCTGATCGAAAGGCCCAGTCTTGTACTAAGGATGATATCGTTTTTGCCATTAGTAATTCTTACCCCGATAAGTTCATCATCCTGGTCGATTTTAATCGCAGCGATCCCCTTGCTCCTGGGATTACTGTAAGCTTTTAGAGCGGTCTTTTTGACAACCCCTCTTTTGGTTGACATGAAAAGATACAGGTCATCTTTGAATTCCTTAACAGGAAAAACCGCTGTTATCTGCTCTTCCTGTGAAAGATTAAGAAGGTTAACAACTGCCTTGCCCTTTGCTGCACGGCCTGTTTCAGGAATTTGATAGACCTTAAGCCAGAAGAGCCGGCCAAAATTAGTAAAGAAAAGAACATTGTCATGTGTTGAAGCAAGGAACAGATTTTCAACAAAATCCTCTTCCCTTGTCTCCATCCCTATGAGCCCTTTACCGCCTCTTCTCTGGCTCCTGTAAAGGGTCAGTGGATTTCTCTTGATATAGCCCTGCCGGGAAATGGTTATCACCATTTCTTCCTCCTGAATGAGGTCCTCGATGGTTATTTCTTCTGCTTCGCCGGTTATTTTTGTTCGTCTTTTATCTGCATATTTCTGCTTTATATCGAGAAGCTCATCTTTAATGATCTGATTCACAAGTGCAGGACTTGACAGAATCGAATTAAGTCTCTCTATCTCTTTTAATATCTCTGCGTAATCACTAACAATTTTCTCCCTTTCAAGGCCGGTAAGTCTCTGAAGCTTCATATCGAGAATTGCCTGTGCCTGGATTTTTGTCAGCGGGAATTTGCTTATTAAAGCGTCAAGCGCCTCGGCCGGAGTTTTTGATTTGCGTATCAGGGCAATAATCTTATCGAGATTATCAAGCGCGATCTTAAGCCCTTCAAGAATGTGGGCTTTTTCTTCAGCTTTTCTGAGTTCAAATTTTGTTTTCCTAACAACAACCTCACGTCTGTGCTGGATGAAAAGGGAAAGAAACTTTAAAAGGTTCAGGACCTTTGGCTGACCGTTTACGATCGCGAGCATTATAATCCCAAACGTAGTTTCCATAGGTGTATGCTTATACAGCTGGTTAAGCACAATCTGCGGTATTTCACCGCGCTTCAGTTCAAGAACAACTCTTATGCCATTCCTGGCTGATTCATCCCTAAGGTCAGATAACCCTTCTATTTTCTTACCGCGTACAAGTTCGGCAATTTTTTCAATAAGCCTTGCCTTGTTAACCTGATAAGGCAGTTCCGTGATAATTATTCTCTGATGTCCCTTGGAATATTCTTCAATTACGGTTTCCGCTCTTATTTTAACCAGCCCCCTGCCGTTTTGATAAGCGTTGAGAATTCCCTGTTTCCCGTAGATTGTACTGCCGGTCGGAAAATCAGGCCCTTTAATTTTTTTCATTAATTCCTTGAGTGTTACTTCGGGATTATCTATCATCATCGCAAGACCGTCAACCACTTCTCCAAGATTATGCGGGGGGATATTCGTAGCCATTCCAACGGCAATTCCTGATGAGCCGTTAATAATAAGATTAGGCACTTTTGCAGGCAGGACTATCGGCTCTTCTGTTGTTTCATCGAAATTAGGAGCAAAATCAACGGTTTCCTTGTCAATATCTATAAGCATTTCTTCAGCAAGTTTTGTAAGCTTCGCTTCTGTATAACGGTATGCAGCAGCAGGGTCGCCATCAACAGAACCAAAGTTGCCCTGACCGTCAACGAGCATATAACGCATATTAAAATCCTGGGCAAGTCTTACAAGCGCATCATAAACTGCTGAATCTCCGTGCGGATGGTATTTTTTAAGGACTTCTCCCACTACTCCTGCACATTTGGAATATTTTTTCCCTGGCAAAAGCCCTTCTCTGAGCATTGCATAAAGTATGCGTCGCTGAACAGGTTTAAGCCCGTCTTTTATATCGGGCAGAGCCCTTCCTACAATTACGCTCATCGCGTAATCAAGGTAAGACGTCTTCATTTCTTCTTCAATGTTGATTACAAGTCTCGCCATTCTATCTCCTTATTATAAAATAAAGTGCCAGAGGTCAGTGCCTGTGTCAGTGTCAGAAATAAAATAGTGTCAGTTTTCAGTGTCTGTGTCAGTTAAGGATTCTACTGACACTAATCACTTGCACATACACTGCTTTTACAGCACTAATCACTGACACTTACACACATTTTTTGTTAACTATACATCAAGATTTCTTACTTCAAGGGCATGCTGCTCAATAAATTCCTTCCTCGGTTCAACCTGATCCCCCATAAGAGTCGTAAAAATCAGTTCCGCATTTACAGAGTCTTCAACGCTAACCTGCAGCAATGTCCTCTTTTGATGGTCCATGGTTGTTTCCCAGAGCTGCTGAGGATTCATTTCGCCCAGGCCTTTATACCTCTGTATGCTCATCCCTTTCTTTGCGATAAACAATATATGGTTAAATAATTCTCTGGAGCTCCCGAAATCTTTTGTATCACCACCGCTTTTCACAGTATAAGGCGGATGGCCAAGCCCTTTTAAAGCTATAAAAATATTCTTTAGTTCTCTGAAACCAGGTGACGTTAAAAACTCATCATCAATGGTCAGCTTCTGCCCATCTCTCTTTAGTTCAACTCTCAGGGACTGATGTTCTTCATCATCCTTAAGTTCTTCGGTTAAATCCGGGAATTCTTTCCTGAGTTTTTTGATCAGCGCATGTATATCTTTCTCCTGTTTTAATATATCCTTATCAAAGTCATGATGTAAAAGAGCCTTAATCAATACCGTATCGTTTTTCCTTTTGGCAAACCATTCAATAAGTTTTTCGAATTTAGAGAGATTTTTTATATAAGGGATAATGTCCTTACCGGTTAACACATTATCATTATTGTGGATTTCAATCTCATCGGCAGCAAGTTCAAATAGCATGGTTTCAAGTTTGCTCTCATTTTGTATATAACGCTCTTTTTTGCCTTTCTTAACCTTAAAAAGCGGGGGCTGTGCGATGTAAAGATAGCCGTTCTCAATAATCTGGGGCATCTGTCTGAAAAAGAAAGTAAGAAGAAGTGTCCTTATATGAGCACCGTCTACATCAGCGTCCGTCATAATTATAATTTTATGATAGCGAGCCTTTGTGATATCAAAGTCTTCTGCCCCTATACCGGTACCAAGCGCTGTTATCATAATCTTTATCTCTTCAGAATTCAGCATTTTATCAAACCTGGCTTTTTCAACATTAAGTATTTTTCCTTTTAGAGGTAAAATGGCCTGGGTATGTCTGTCCCTGCCCTGTTTAGCGGAACCTCCGGCAGAGTCTCCTTCCACTATGAACACCTCGCTCAGAGTTGGATCTTTTTCAGCACAGTCGGCAAGTTTACCCGGAAGGCCAGTATCCTCAAGCGCGCCTTTTCTCCTGGTCAATTCTCTTGCCTTTCTTGCCGCATCTCTTGCTCTTGCGGACTGAATAGATTTTTCGATTATTTTTTTCGTTATTGCAGGGTTTTGCTCAAAATAATTTCCGAGGACATCATTAACCACCGACTCCACAATTCCCTTTACTTCGCTGTTGCCAAGTTTGGTTTTAGTCTGCCCCTCAAACTGCGGATTGGGAAGCTTTACGCTTATAACTGCCGCAAGCCCCTCCCTGACGTCATCACCTGAAAGCGCTTCTTTAGAATTTCTTAATAATCCGGATGAGGTGGCATAGCTGTTGGTTGTCCTCGTAAGAGCTGATTTAAACCCGACAAGATGGCTTCCGCCTTCCTTTGTGTTAATGTTATTAGCAAAGGAATGAAGAGTTTCCGAGTAACTGTCGTTATACTGCAAAGCTATTTCTACAGAGATTCCGTCCTTTTCTTTTGTTATGTATATCGGTTTAGGATGCAGGAGAGCCTTGCTCTTATTAAGATATTCGACAAAAGAAACTATGCCCCCATCATAAAAAAATGTCTGTTCTTTATTTATTCTTTCGTCAGTTATCTTAATGTTTAGACCCCTGTTAAGGAAAGCAATCTCCCTGAGCCTGTGAGATAAGGTGTCATAATTAAACTCTACACTCTCAAATATCCCGGGGTCAGGCCTAAATGTTATCTTTGTCCCTTTGTTTTTGGTCTTTCCTACCCGTGTAAGCGGTCCTGTCGGTATACCTTTTTTGTAATGCTGCTGCCATACCTGACCGTCCTGCTTGATTTCGAGGTCAAGCCATTCGGAAAGTGCGTTCACAACAGAGACACCTACTCCGTGCAGTCCGCCTGATATTTTGTATGCCTTGCTCTCAAATTTTCCTCCTGCATGGAGTTCGGTAAGGGCTATTTCAGCAGCAGTCCTTTTTTTAGAGTCGCCCGGATGAGGTCCGGTAGGAATGCCTCTCCCATTATCAATGACAGTAATGCTGTCTTCAGTATGAATAGTTATATCTATTTTATCGCAGAAACCCGCAAGTGCCTCATCAACACTGTTGTCGGCCACTTCGTACACAAGATGGTGGAGCCCTTCAAAACTTGTATTGCCTATGTACATCGCTGGTCTTTTCCTTACAGCTTCAAGCCCCTTTAAGACTTTTATATCTCCCGCGCCATAGGTTTCTTTGTTCATTTCTTTTGAATTTTCTTTCATTTGTCTCCTTATCAAAAATCAGTTATCAGCAATCAAAATCAGTGAAAGTGTAAGTGGTTAGTGTCAAAAAGAAGCAGTGCATGTGTAAGTGATTAGTGTCAGTAGAATCCTTAACTGACACAGACACTGAAAACTGACACTATTTTATTTCTGACACTGACACAAGATACTGGCACTTTATTTCTACTGACACAGGCACTAAAAACTGACACTGTTTTATTTAAATTCTCATAGGCATAATTACACATTTATAAGACTTGCCGTCTCCCTCCCGCATAAGCGTCGGGCTGAGAGCGTCCTGAAGATCGAACCCTACGGTTTCTCCTTCCATTGCCTGAATCGCATCTAAAAGATAACGGGCGTTGTATCCTACTGAAATACTTTCTCCCTTATATTGAACTTCTATTTCCTCCCTGGCCTCACCAAGGTCAGGGTTTATAGAGCTCAATGTTAATTTCCCCTGTTCAAGGTCAAACCTTATGGCATTGGTTCTTTCCCTGCTCATTATTGAAATCCTTCTTAATGCCCTTGAAAGGGCCGGTTTGTTGATAGTTGCCTTTTTTTCATTGTCCTGAGGGATAACCTGTTCATAATCGGGATACGTACCTTCTATAAGTCTTGAGGTCAAAACAATATCTTCGATACTGAAAAAGAGATGGTTACTGTTTAACCCTATAGTTATATCTCCTTCACTCTCTTCAAGAAGGCGCTTTAATTCTATTGCCGTCTTTTTAGGCAATATAAACTTTTTATCTTCTGACAGTTTCCCAGCCATATCTTTGGTAATAAATGCGAGTCTGTGCCCGTCTGTCCCTATAATCCTTAACTCGATATTTTTCTTCTTTGGGATAAAATGCCATAGCAGACCGTTCAGAGTATATCTGGTATCGCTGTCACCTGTTGCGTGAACAGTTTTTTCAATCATGTTTCTTAATGTGTCAGCGCTTATATTAATTTCCTCTGAGCTGCTTACATTGGGTAGCGTCGGATATTCATCTTCCGGAAGACCCATGAGTTTAAATGTGCTCTTGCCAGAAGACACTTTTAGCCAGTTGTTTTCCTGAGACTCAAGAAGCATCTCGTCCTCAACCTCTTTGGCTATCTCAAAAAGCTTTCTGGCCGGGATACAGAGACTTCCTTTTTTAAGGACTTCGGATTTAAGAGGACGCGTAAAAGCGATATCCAGATCAGTCGCAATTATGGATGTTGTTTTAGCGGCTTTCAGGAGAAAGTGACTAAGAATCGGCATCGTAGTTTTCTTTTCCACTATGCCCTGAATGTTTTGAAGCACTTTTTGTATCTCTTCCCTGTCAACCTTAATCTTCATGATATCCCCCTATGATGTTAATAAAATATTACACATCAGGTCTTTTTTATATTAACAAGTATCCTGTTTCCTGTTATCAAACCTTTCCTGCAGACGAAGCACAGCTGATTATCAGAAGCTTCTTATTTTTTTGATCAGATATTCAAGTCTCCTGTCAAAATCTTCGTCATTTTTTCTCCGGATTTCAACCTGCTTACAGGCATGGATTACGGTAGAATGGTCTTTACCTCCAAAACTTTTACCAACATCACTAAGAGAGGCATCAGTAAGAGTCTTGCTTAAGTACATGGCAACCTGTCTTGGAAAAGCGATATCTCTTGTCCTTTTTTTAGCTTTTATATCCTGGATTTTGAGTCCAAAATATTCACAGACGGTCTTTTGAATCGACTCTACACTCAAAGCCCGTTCTTCCTCGTGAATCAGATCTTTGAGCACCTCTTTCGCCATTTCTTCAGTTATGGGTCTGCCTGAAAGAGATGAGTGGGCGCCAAGCCTTATCATACATGATTCCAATTCCCTGATATTAGACTTTATTTTAGTCGCAAGGAGAAGAGCAACGTCCTGAGGGAAATGAATACCTTCCATTTCAGATTTTTTCCCAAGAATCGCCAGTTTTGTTTCAGTATCCGGCATCTGAATATCCGCAATAAGCCCCATGCCGAACCTTGATCTTAACCTTTCAGTAATAGGTGAAATATCCTTGGGTGGTCTATCACTTGAAAAGACAATTTGTTTCTGTGTGTCATAAAGGGCATTAAACGTATGGAACAATTCCTCCTGTGTCCCGCTTTTACCGGCGATAAAGTGGATATCGTCAATAAGAAAAACATCAAGATTTCGATACCTCTTCTTGAACTCATCCATTTTATCATTTCGCATGGAATAGACAAACTCATTCGTAAACTGTTCTGCCGGGGAATAAAGCAATTTAACATCACGCATTTTATCTATTACAAAGTTGCCTATCGCATTCATCAGATGAGTTTTACCAAGACCGACACCTCCGTAGATAAAAAGAGGGTTATATGCCTTGCCAAGGGAATTTGCAACCGCCATTGCTGCAGCACGTGCAAATTGATTGCTGGAACCTACAACAAAATTCTCAAATGTATATTTTGGGTTAAGAAATATACCCCGATTTGCCAGCTTTACCCGCCGGCTCTCTCTCTTTGTCTCAATCTTTTTTAAAGCAGCTTCTTTTTTAGCCTCCATAACCTTGAACTCCAGACGTATTCTCTCTTTTAGAAAACCCTCAACCGTCTCAATAATTATCCCCTGGTAGTGGTCCTCTATCCACTCCTTAAAAAACCTGTTTGGTACTTCAAGGGTAAGCTGTTGATCCCTAAGATGCACTAATTTGAGAGGTCTGAACCAGAGTTCAAAAGTCTGAGTGCCTACTTTGCTTTCTATTGTATCAAGGGCCTTAGCCCAGGTATCATCTGTCCTCATTTTTACCTATTATCAATACTGAATTGCCTGCTTACCCAAGGAAGGATAAATTAAGTTATAAACAGCTTGTTAATAAGCTGTTTATAACTTCTCTTGTAAGGTGTAGTAGTATAAACCATCCCTGTTATAAGAGGCAAGCATTTTTTAATGAATTTTTAATATTTTTATAGCCTGGGAAAATGAATATTCTGATTTTACAAATGATACGTTCTATAAAAAAAGTTTATGCTGACAGATTTAAAAAACAACCAAAAAAAATCATTAAAGCTTTTTCATAGGGGATTTTTAAAAAATTCTATAATAATAGAAATTAAATGGTAAAAAATATCAGATTTGCTGCTTTATTAAATAAATAATTTTTTTTTCTACACGAATATTATTAATAACCAGACGGGTATTGAAGAGATACCAGGAGGTTTGAAAATATTATATTCACAGAAGAAGTGTCCCTTTTAAAAAATAGGGACACTTCTTCTGTTTCACTCGATAATCGGCTTTTTTTTGGGCCTTCCGCGCGGTTTTTTCATTAAATCCAGATTAAGAGACTGCCCCAGGATTTTTACAAATGTCTTATTGCCAAATGGCAATCCAGTTCTGGTACAATGAGTAATTTCTTTTATTTCCTGGCTAGTTACAGGGCTATGCAGAAAATCTATATATTCCCTGCGCCCCTCATCCCCAAAGATTTCCTCGCCTAACACCTCATCATCAACCCCATTTACATGAGATTTTGCGCTTGAATATGGATATTCCTCCTCTATATTTACCATACCTGCTCTTTTAGGGTTTTGCTCTATATACCGGGCCACTGTCCATAGATAATTCTCCTTATCAACAATACATGAGTAATAACGTCCTCCCCATAACTTACCGGTCTTATTGTATTTTTTATTGATATATTGAGTATAGCTTAATTTTACCCCCTGTATTGTCTTTGATAGGGACGCCTCCTGTACAGGCTTAACAAACAGGTGAACATGATCAGGCATTAAGCAATACGCAAGAACATGGCAAGTCCATTTTTCCGCATACTTTTTAAGCATATGCAGATAAAACATATAGTCCATCTCATCAGAAAAGACCTTATTCCCTTTAATGCCCTTATGTACTACATGATGTGGATATCCTATAGCAACGGATCTGGCAGTTCTGGCCATAGAAAAGGCTATTATAGAAATAACACCATTGTCAAGTGATAAAACAGAGACACTTCAGGTTTTCTTAATGTTAATTCCTCTGGTAATCTTTTTATATTTAAGCAGTTAAATTCAATGCAGACTGAATCTCTAAAGCGTAAAACTCCAAAATAAAGGATGTGTCCCTATTTTAAAAACATATCACATTACATTCATAACATTTGATTCAGCCTGCAAGTAATTAAATTATTGGAATCTCTTAAGATTTTGGTATACCATATTATTATGGTAGCCAATGGCGAGCCTGCCGGGGCAAAACTGCTCACCGATGTAATTATACAGCTCAACATAGCGAGAAAAAATGTCCTGTCATATCCAAAAGGCCATCCGCTGATAAACACAACAATAGACAAAGCTTTTGAACTGCTTGAAAAACTCCTCACTATTAAGAATGAAATAATCATCGGGGTTGCAAAAGATGCACTCCTGGTCGGTGAAGAATATCTGGATGTAAAGAGCACTGTTTTTAAAGATTTTGCTCTCGCCCTTAATAAAAAAGCTATCGCATCGGTAACTTTCATTCAGCCGATTAAAAAAGAAGAGTTTATTAAATTCCATGACATAATCTCTGCTGAACAGGAAAAGGACGCTGAGTTTGAAGACATAATAAGAGAAACCAACAAAACAGAGATGGAAAACATCAAATTAAAAGTACTCGATTACAAGGCTTTTCGCATTATTGAGGAAAAAAGACATGATACCCAGAAGAAAGCTGATAAGTTGTGGGATTCTTTCATACGCGCATTTCTTGAAAACCTGCTCGATCTCATTGATGATGATGAAGGTGAAGATCTATCCGAGTCCATCATGACATCGCCTGCTTCTCTGGCTGAAATGCTGAATCAAAAGGATATAGCAGAAATATCACAGGCCCTCTGCGATACAACAGTTTCAAGTTTTCTTAACAAGATGGGCAATAGCGAAGAAGAGCGTAAAATAAGCCTGGGCAGGCTCACAGAATTAATAAGCAATCTGAAGCCGGAATTAAGAGAACAGTTCCTTGCATCTGTTATTCAGCATGTTACAGAAAAACCTGATTCAGCAGATGATATCCTCCCAGAATTCCCTGAAATACTGCTTAACGATGTCATAGAAATTATTAGTGACAAAGAGAAAAAAGTGCCTGCCACGGTTTTAACCCTTTTACAGAAATTAATTGATACCGTGCAGGAAGATGAAGATGCATCAGGCTGGGCAAAAATTGAAAGGGATACCCTCGGGGACTTAACTGAAAACGAAATTAAAAATATATTGACGTCTTCATCTAAAGAAAGCTCTACCCCCCGGGATTACAGCGATATATTAACAAAACTGGCTTCTTCAGCCAAGCCCTCTGAAACAGGAGTTGCAGATAAAGAAATGCAAAAAGCTGTAGACAAATTGAACATTGAAGAAAAGATGGTCAATATTATATTTGAACTGCTTCATTCAACGCCCTCTGGCGAAGAATTTTCAAAACTCACAGGCAAGCTCGGGGAAATGTCAATATTCTTTTTAGAAATAGGACAATTCCATATGCTAACCAAAATATATAATGTCCTGGCAGGTTATATCAAATCAAATAACGAAACATTTTCCAAAACCTCAAGCGAAGCTATTCAATTTTTCTCTGAACAAAGTTTTATGGATGAAGTAATCAACAGCTTTACCCTCTGGGGAGAAGAAAAACATGAAGAGATAGCAATATTGATAAAAAAAATCGGCTCCAGATTCCTCCCCCATCTGCTTGATGCGCTCTCAAGCGAAAAAGATCCTCAGAAAAAGAATATTTTTGTACAGATCATTACAACTTTCGGATCAGCTTCAACCTCTGAAGCGATTAAAAGGGTAGAAGACACTGATCCATACTTTATAAGAAGACTGATAACCATCCTGCGCCAGTCAAATAACAGAAATCTAATCCCTGCCATACAGAGATTTTTAAAACATTCTGATACAAAAGTCCAGATTGAAGCCCTGAGAGCGCTTCTTCACCTGAAAGCACCGGATATCTCAGAGCTGGTAAGTGTAAAGATATCATCTAAAGACCACTATACATCAAACAGCGCCATATCTCTGGCCGGAGTTTATAAGGTAAAAAATGCAAAAGATTTAATGCTTAATATTATAAGGAAAAATTTATTCTGGGGCACAAATATCAAAAAGAGAGAAGCCTGTGCCAAATCCCTCGGTGAAATCGGAGACCCGGCGGTTCTGCCCGAATTAGGCAAAATATGTAAAGCCAGGGGCCTGCTTAACCGTAAGGCTTTAAAAAGACTCAAGGTGTCCATAGTTCATTCAATCACGGGGTATCCTCCTGAGAAAGCAGTGGAATTTCTTGAGGCCCAATCCGGATCAGACGGTTCAAAAGACAACGAAATACAAAAAGCTTGCGCGGAAACACTTGATAAAATCATGAACAGGAAAAAGAACCTGAATGGATAAAAAACTGGAAAACGGGATAACCAGAATCGCTAAAAGCATGGTTTCTGCTGTAACCAATTCATCTCTTTACTCTGAAGAACACGCTCAGGTTAAAAGACATCTGCAAAAAACCCATGAATGCATACATGATCTGCTCAAAACCCGTGATAATGTCAGTTTTGTTGTTATCGAGGGGGAGTTGGTCGTTGATAATCATCCCATGACTGCAGATATTTTTCTTTCCAAGTTTGCCGAGAAGCTTCAGAAAAAAAATATAGGGGGCCTGACCTTTACTAAAGGCGTGTCCGAGGAAGAGTTGTTGGGTTTTGTAAAAACACTCTCTTCCCAGACAACCGAAGACCATGAAATAGTATCAACTCCCAATATAAAGATCGGCAGAGTAGAAATAAAAACAAAGGGCAGGGCAAGAATGAAAAATGCCGGATACAGCATCGGAACCCAGGAAATGATGGAATTCATGGAAATATATATGGATATGGAAAAAACAAAAAAACTTGATGTTAACGGGATGTTTACCCTCATATCAAATATAGTAAGAGCACTTCACAAAGAACGCAACCCTTTAAGAGCTCTCGCCCCTATGAAATCATTTAATGAATATACCTTTACCCATTCCATAAATGTGTGCATTCTCGCGATATCACAGGCAATGGCGCTAGGTTTTGAAGGGCAGATGCTGCACGATATAGGTATTGCTGCATTGCTGCATGATGTAGGAAAGCTATTCATACCGGATGAGATATTATCAAAAGACGAAAAGCTCACTGAAAAAGAATGGGAGATAATACGTGAACATCCGGCTAAAGGCGCTGTTTATCTTATGGATATAGCAGGAATATCCGACCTCTCCGTTGTCATCGCATTTGAGCACCATATGCTTTATGACTCTTCCGGCTATCCTAAAGTTAAAACAGGATGGGCACAGAACATCTGCTCCCAGATAACTACTCTGGCAGATGTGTTTGACGCCATGCGGACTTATAAAACATACAGGGAGGCATTTGCCGAGAAGGAAATTTTTGAACTAATAGTTAAAAAAACCGGTAAAGAGTATAACCCCTTCCTTGTAGAGAACTTCATAAAAACAATAAAGATGAAGCAGTGACAGTGCAAGCAAACTAAAGTGTAAGTGTCTGTGGTTAGTGTCAAAAAGAAGCAGTGCATGTGTAAGTGATTAGTGTCAGTAGAATCCTTAACTGACTCAGACACTAACAACAGATATTTATAATTCTGACACTGACACAAGCAACTGACACTTATCTATTTCGTGATTCTTTCCGAATGGGTATAAATATTCATATGCTGCCCTCTTAAAAAACCTATCAGGGTAATATTGGAACTATCAGCAACTTCTATTGAGTAATCAGTAGGGGCCGCCCGGCTGACAAGTATGGGCACATTTGCCCTTAACGCTTTAAGGGTTATTTCTGATGAAAGCCTTCCGCTTAAAAGCATTATTTTACCTTTAAGCGGTATATTCTCAAGAAAAGCATAACCTATCAGTTTGTCAACAGCATTATGCCTGCCGATATCCTCTGTAAAAACAATGATTTCCTTATTATCACAAAGAGCCGCGCTATGGACTCCGCCGGTAGCTTTGAAGAGTTCTGATCTTTTCTGGAATTCCCTGTAGAGATCAATTATCGCCTGTACACTTACACTCGTTTCATCCTGAATAACGGGCAGTTTCTCCTCTGATTCATTTGACTGAAAAGTAATCCCTTTGCCGCAGCCCGAGGTAAGCGTTGCTGCACCTTCCGGAATATTCAGCGGCAAATGGACCTTTATTTCTTTATCTTTCCATATAATCTCTATCCGCTCCGAACACCACTCCTTAGAAGGTTCTCTGCTGCTTTTGTCTTCAAGCAATCTTTCTGTAATGGCAAACCCTACAACAAGTTCCCTGATCATTGAGGGGGTACAGAGCAGGCTGAGGACTTCCCTGTTATCAGAGAAGATTTTCACTCTTTTTTCCGAAGCAACAGTGTCAGAAGTTTCAGAGAATGACCCGTCACGGTATTCGATAATATCAATTTTTTTAGAAGGATTCATTTTTCGCTATATTGTAATAGCGTAGTGTAACAGGATTACAGACCGAAATTATGACCCCACGATAAAACCAGTTTCTGGTCCAGAAAACCCCAGTCCAGGTCTCTGCCAAAGTAACCGCCTGTTATAAGGAACTGGAGGCTGATATCATATTTTAGTTTTTTGTTCAGCGCAAGCGTACCGTAAACATAACGCTTTTCACGCGTAAAAGGTATACCTTCCTCTGCCAGAAAATCATCAGAACCAGCCCAGTAACCGCTCTCAAACATCCAGTCTCCGGAAATAAGATAGACCGAACCCAGAACGCCGAAACCATCAACCCTCTCCCTGTCGGTTCCCGGGGGTAAATCATTGGTATACATCGGAATCAGACCTACCCCAACACGGTCTATCAAAGGCCACTTTACAGGAAATGAATGGTCCAGTACAAAGGCAGCTGAGAAATTTTCAAATGCTTCAGGGTTATGACTGAATTCTTCTCCCCCGCGATGGACATACAGCAAATGAAGAGCAAGGCTTCCGTCATTCCATTTAAACCTGCTTAATGAGCCGGCGTTAAACCGCTCAAGATTGTCAGGAGTGTTTTTTTCCCTCCAGTTGATAAACAGATCCTGCGTTATCAGACTGTTATCATAAAGAATCTGCACACCCTTTTCAGTAGGACGTAAATATTCATAAACATCATACACCATAAGTTTATGAAAATCATGCGGGGTCTTTATGTCACCAAAAAGAAAACTGAAATCCCTGTGATCATAGCGAAGCTGTATATACGGCTGAAGCAGATCAACCCTTTTATTGAAATGATCCCCTTCATTAAGGTCCCGGTTATAATCTCCCCACCTTAATTCAAACTCGCTAAAGGGGATAATCCCGACCACACCGCCGCTGACAGAGGCCTTTTCCCCCAATTGATATTTCAGTTTGGCTTCTATAATATCCCCGAAAAATGTTCTGGTCCTCCGATTGTCAAAATTTGTATTTTCAAGGTTATAGAAAAAGAGCCGTTTTTTTAACTGAAGTTCCAACTTCTTCTCTTTAAGAGGCTCCTGCTCTCTGGTGGAAAAAACCACTGATTTTTCCTCCTGAATGTCCTCTTTACGGAGGTCTTTGAGCTTCTCATTGACAAGCCGCTCTATCTCCTCCATCTGTTCTATATTGAGCCCTTTTATTAAATCATTAACTTGCCCGAGAGCGTCCTGACCTTCCTGAGCCTGTGTAATTACAGGAAGGCACAATACAATCACTGCCACTGCTAAAAATCTGGTAAACACTCTCCATGGTCTTACATTAATGTTCAAACAATCTCCTTATACATGCTGTACATTGTGCTTAAGCCAATTACTCGAAGCCTCTCGCCGTCGCGAAGTCCCGCTATGGCGAAGCACGGTAGCGAAGTGTAATGGCGGAAGTGGTAAACTCCGCTGACGCTTCGCTTATCTTATTTTATTCCTACTATTATACTTATGCTATATATTGTTTTACGCCTAGTAAGCGTAACGCAGTGAAGTTTACTGGCGGGAGTGTGTGGGAATCGAACCCACCCTGCCCGCTTTTGGCAGGCAACACTGGATTTGAAGTCCAGGAGGGACACCAGAACCCTATGCACTCCCATCGTTTAGGTTAAATCTCAACGAACTCGCATCTTATTTTACATGAAAGGGCAGAACACTGGATTTTCCGCCTCACTCAGGCGGATCCCGAAATATCGGGAGAAGTCCAGGAGGGACCCCGTAAAGAGCTAATGCTCTACGGGGCAGGCACCAGAACCCTATGCACTCCCATCTCTGATTTAAAAATTGTACCAAAAAGTATCAGCGTATATTGTAGC
>VAPC011154841.1_pt1 | contig 34456 bp, 32 predicted proteins | sample 3395121 | NCBI WGS metagenome assembly VAPC01 (sample SAMN08290434, study PRJNA428436) | hydrothermal vent metagenome | isolation source: Deep-sea hydrothermal vent chimney | place: Indian Ocean: Southwest Indian Ridge | depth 1711 m m
TACACTGAAACAGTTCTTCATCAGGCATTACCTTATAAGCGGCGGTCTGGCATTCATATTTATCCTCTATCTCAGGGAAATAATTTTTAGCTGCGGCTTTTGATTCTTCCTTTGCCAGTATTCTAACTGCCTTCCCTGTTTTAAGGTTCTTAAAGGTAACCGCCATCTTACCGTAATCAAGAAGTTTTAATGTTCTTTTTCCGGGGCTGCAGCCTGTAACAGACTGTACTGCGTCTGTTGCGCATCTGTCTATCTCCACAAAAACCATAATATCCTTCCTGTCTTTGCCTTTCGGGTCTAGTATTCCGGTCTTTTTCAGACCAAGCATACTCATTCTTACCCCAAGAACCTGGCCCGGACATAGGTGCCCGTGGACCTTTACAGATTCATCAAGCAGATCTTCAAAATCAGGGACAGACTTTTGCCCTCTAACCATTTATCCCTTTCTGTTATATTTATTCCCTCTTTTGTCAAATCTACAATCTTCAATCAGGTTCTGTCAAATTAAACAGAAATTGTTTCCATCAGGATATGGTCTTGCCAGTTGCTACTTGTGATAATTTGATATAATAACTGAAGAGGTTCTCTGATGGTTAGCTTAAAGAAGATTATTCTCATATCTATTATCCTGCTTGTTTCTGCACATGTATATGCGGCTCAGGAAGAAAAAATCGTTTTTGCCATTTCACCAATGGCATCTCCAGCTTCTACACTTTCAATCTATAGTGAGTTCATCGAATATATTTCGGAAAAGACCAAGAAAAAAATCATTCTAAAACAGCGGAGAAAATACGCAGAGATAAATTCTCTCCTTAAGACAGGTGATGCTCAGTTTGCCCTTACATGCACCGGAGCATTTTTAAGCGGTAAATATGAATTCGGCCTTGAGGTTCTTGCAGTGCCTGTTATAGATGGTAAAACCAGTTATAACTCCTATATTATTGTACATAAAGAAAGCAAAATAGAAGACTTTCTTGAGCTTAAAGGAAAGGTCTTTGCCTTCACTGATCCCCTTTCATTGTCAGGCAGACTGTATCCCGTTTATCTCCTGAGTACAATGGACGTAACACCGGAAATATTTTTCAGGAAAACCTTTTACACATCAAGTCATGAAAAATCAATAGAGTCTGTTGCTCACGGTCTTGCTGATGGTGCCTCCGTGGATAGCCTAATTTTTGAAGATATGAAAAGAATGAAGAATCCCGCGACTGAAATGGTGAGAATTGTAAAAATATCGCCGTCTTACGGTATACCTCCCATTGTGGTATCTCCTCTAACGGACAAATCTACAAAACATCTTATGCTGACATCACTTCTTAAGATGTCTGAAGACCCCGCCGGAAAGATAATCCTCGACAAACTCCAGATTGACAAGTTTATCCTTCCCAATCCTGCTATCTATGTTGCAGCAGTGAAGATGAGAAAGGCGGCAATGCAGGCTTTTTCACCATGAATTTGAAGAAAATCATTACGGGTATTGCCTTTCGGATTTCTCTTTCTATTGCTGTTATTGTAGCGGCAACAGCCATAACTGTAAGCTGGCTAATACTGAAAGAAGAAAAAACAACTCTGGAGGTTGAGCTTCAGAGTAAAGGAACGTATCTCGCAGAATTATTATCCTACAATATAATAGAACCTCTGCTTTATGAAGAACGTCATGAAATATTTTCTCTTCTTGAGGGCTCCATGAAGAGCAAAGAAAGCATTGCTGTGTATGCTGAGGTTCGTGACAGATACGGTGAACTAATAGTTGCAGCATATAAAAATGAGAATTTCAGCAATATGGAACTGCCATTATATAGTTTTGATAATCCAATAGACACTGTCTTGATCCAGGAAGATGATAATCTGCCGATCTATCACCTTACTTTGCCTATAAATGTTGAAACTCTTGGAACTATAGGATTTCTCAGACTGTGCATTACAAAAGAATTTCTTTACAGCACTCTTGAAGACGTAAGACAGAAGTTTTATCTTCTGGGCGCAGTCATTATTTTTATAGGTGTAATGATTGGGCTCTGGATAGCGAGAAAAATACTAAGGCCAATCATCATTCTTAATAAAGGAGTTAAAAGAGTTGGAGAAGGAGAGGTCGGGGTCGAGGTGCCTGTTATCGGTGTCGGTGAAACAAAAGAGCTTGCACTGTCCTTTAACAGGATGTCCGTGAAACTTAAAGAACTCATTGACGCGATGAAATCTGCACAGGAACATCTTGTCAGAACAGAAAAACTGTACGCTATCGGAGAATTCTCTGCAGGAGTTGCACATGAGATAAAAAATCCACTCACATCCATTAAATTACTTATGCAGACAGTGAAACAAAAAAGGCAGGCTTTATCTATCGAAGATATTAATGTAATTGAAGGGGAGATAAACAGGATAGACCATATTACAAAAGAGTTTCTTGCATTTGCCAGACCGGAAAAAACAAAAAAAACGGAAACTAATATCTACGACGTTCTTGAAGAGGTTATTACTGTAACAAAACCAAAGATGGAGCAGTCTTCAATAAAACTTATACAGACAATTTTACCTTCATTACCAGCAATAAATGGAAGTCACGATGCCCTCAAACAGGTTTTTCTCAATATCTTCCTCAATGCGATTCAGGCGATGGATAGCGGGGGAACACTTAGTATTGAAACGTCAATTAATAATGGAAAATTGTCGGTTATAATAAAAGACACCGGAGTTGGGATCCCCGAGAAGGATTTAAAAAAGGTTTTTGACCCTTTTTTTACCACGAAAGAGGAAGGAACTGGCATGGGACTTGCTTTGACTCATAACATAATGACTAACCATTCCGGCAAAATCGAAATAGCTTCAACCCCGGACATCGGGACGACTGTAAGAGTGGAGCTGCCTGTATGAATACACTACTTATTGTAGATGATGAAAAAGCGGTAAGATATTCCTTTACAAGAATGTTTGAAGAAGACTTCATAGTTCTAACAGCGGAGGACGGCAGTTCAGCTTTACGTATTCTCGATTCCGATAGTAACAATATAGATCTTGTTTTCCTTGATATCAGAATGCCCGGTATGGGGGGAATTGACCTGCTTAAAAAGATAAAGGAGAGAACAAGGAACCTTCCCGTGATCGTAATGACTGCTTTTGGTGATTCTGATACTGCCATTAATGCTATGAAGGAAGGGGCGTTTGATTATCTTACAAAACCGTTAGACGGTGACCAATTAAAAGAGATTATTATGAAAACATTATCGTCGTCAAGGTTCCAGCATGAGGCCTACTACTGTAAAGAGATAGACACGCTTCCTGATAATGCTGTAACAATTGTGGGGAAAAGTAAAGCAATTCTTGATGTATGCAAAATGATCGGCCAGGTTGCCAGCACAGAAATCCCGATATTAATAACGGGGGAAAGCGGGGTCGGAAAAGAGATAGTTGCACAGGCAATTTATAACCACAGTAATAGAGACGGCGAATCTTTCATAGCTGTTAATTGTGCTGCCCTGCCGGAAGGTATTGTTGAGAGCGAATTATTCGGCTCTGAGAAAGGGGCATTCACCGGAGCTGAAAAGAGGAGGATTGGAAGGTTTGAACAGTGTGACAAAGGAATTATCTTTCTTGATGAAATTGGAGATATGAGTCTCTCAACCCAGGCAAAACTACTCAGGGTGCTCCAGGACGGAAGCTTTGAACGGATTGGCAGCAATGAGACAATTAGTTCAGACGTGAGGGTGATAGCTGCGAGCAATAAAATTCTTCACGATGAAGTTAAGAATGGAAGATTCAGAGAAGACCTGTTTCACAGGATTAATGTCTTTTCAATATATATACCGCCTCTGAGAGAGAGAAAAGAAGATATCCCTGTATTATCAGAATATTTTATTTCAAAGGCTATAAAAAAGACAGGAAAACAGATAAAGGTATTATCACCAGAAGCTTTGGAACTCCTCAGATTATATAATTGGCCAGGTAATGTCAGAGAGCTTGAGAATGTTTTAAAAAGAGCTGTATTAGTTTCAAAAGGTCGTGTAATAGGAGTCGGGGATATTACGTTAGGTCCGGAACTGGATAAAAACGGGTTGCAGGAACTCACCGGTTTAATTGAAAATTTACTGAAAAGGACACTTGCAGATGAGAGCAAATCAAATATCTATCATTCCATTATCTCAAGTGTTGAAAAAAACCTGGTTGAAAAAGCGCTCCATATAACAAAAGGTAATCAGGTGCAGGCATCTGCGCTGCTGGGGATTACGAGGGTAACATTAAGAAAAAAAATACAGGAATATAATATCCAGCCTGAGTAGAGGATATACATTGCTGACTATCATTTATGCAGTTCTCGCTATTTTAAGGTTAAAATAATTGCGAACTTCTTTCAGACAAGCATAAATAATGTTTATACGCCTCATTACTAAATTCCCTCTTATATTTCATTAAGTTAATCTCTTCCCTTCAACAATTCTTCATAAACAATATAAATAGTATTTATAATATTATTCTCTGGCATATTCTTTGCTTAATTTGATCGTTAGCAACAATTGCGAGTATCAAAATGAACGATAGAATTCTAATTATTGATGATGAACCGTTTATTCTCTCACAGATGTCAGCGGCCCTTTATAATGTGTGTGATTTTCGGGGAGAAGTTAAAACTGTTGAAAATGGTAAAGATGCCATCAAAGAAATTGGTCATTATTTCTATAACATATGTTTCCTCGACATCAATCTCCCTGATATAAATGGCCTGGATGTTATGAAAAAAATAAATGAGAAATCCCCTGAAACCAAGATTGTGATCATGACGGCAAGTTTAGTAACTACTGATATGAAAAAAACAATAGAAAAGGAAGCATCTTTGTTTATCGAAAAGCCATTCGACATATATCAAATCAAAGCTTTTGTGAAGCGGGTATTAGGGGGAGGCGGAGTACTTTATAAAGAGGATGATTTTTGCAGAAGAGGGTTTGTGTTGTGAATTATCATTATAAATTGCGGGATTACGTCTCTAAAGTCAAGGGTTTACAAGTCGATGTATAAAAAAAAATTAGCTGTTCTATCAATCTCTTTGTTCTTAATTAAGCTTGGGGCAAATCGTCCCGACTTTATTACTGCTGTAATCTCTGTATAGAAGATATACAGTTTGTATATCTTCTATATAAACCATTCCTGTTGTAATGCCCTATAAATAGCGAATATTCTCTCAGCCTGCTCTGGCAACTAATTTGCTTTCATATAGAAAGCAATTGACTTTTAATGATTTATAGCATTATTGAGGCAATTCCAGAAACGACTTTGAGGACCTGATCCATTTGTTCACTTATGCTGAATTTAAATAAAATATGGAAATAAAACCTTATAAAAGACTTCTGAAAGTAACTGCTCTTACTGGTATAGCTGTTGCCATTACAATCTCTAATAATGTAGATGCCCGGAATAATACCTTTCCCATAGATACAGCGGCTTCCTGTATCACGACTTCATGCCATGCAGATATGGGGAAGAAAAAATACGTTCATGAGGTTGGAGTTAATAGTAAATACTGCAACAAATGTCATGAAATAAAAAAGGAAGGGGAGCACAGTTTCAATAAACTCCCTTTGGAGACACGTATTCTCTGTGCTCAATGTCATAGCGAAGACATTGCGGCCCCGGCTGAACTTGAGAAACGCCCGCCAAAAGTTATATTTAAAGATACACAGTATTTCCATGCTCCTTTTGCAGAAGGAAAGTGCACACAATGCCACGACGCTCACGAAAGCAATGTTCAAAAACATTTAAAAGCAGAATACCCAGATGGATTTTATACATCTTATTCTGCCGGGGCATATTCCCTGTGTCTTAATTCAGAGTGTCATAAAGGGCTGGAAAAGGCTTTGACAGAACCAAAAACATTAACTGACACAAAGTTCAGGAACGGAAATCTGAATCTTCATTTCATGCATGTAAATAAGAAAAAAGGCAGAACTTGCCGGGCATGCCATGCCCCTCATAATTCAAAAAATCCAAAACTTATAAGGGAAACTTTCCCCTTTAGAAAAAGAATCCTGACAATAGAGTATGAGAAGACTGAAACAGGGGGCGGCTGTACAACTACATGTCATATCCCTGTCAAATATGATAGATACAGGCCTGTAAAAAAAATAAAGATAAAAACCCTAAGATTAGACGAGGTCAAGAATGCAAAATAGGGTTTTAAATGGTTTGTTTTTGCTGAGTTTCCTTGTTTTCTTTATCTCGGGCTGTGATAAATACACGAGGCATGAGGAACTTGCCTTTTTCTTTATAGATATTCCTTCCCATGAGGGGGAGACTATCCCCGAGGCGTCATACTTCCTTCATGGTCCCTATGCCGCGAGGCAGTGTTATCAGTGTCATGTGAAATCACCTATCAGGCTGCATACTTCCATCTTAGGTCCCCCTGCTGATCGGCAGTGCTACCAGTGTCATGTAAAATCACCCACCTTTAGTTTCAGAGAAACCGGTAAAAAAGAAACCGGCGGCATTCCGAAATTACAAGGGCAATCACCCGGATCGCTTGTGTCGCCGCTTAAAGACCTCTGTCTGGAATGTCATCCTCCCAAACCAGTTCGCGCAGCACACTGGTCAAATGAAGGGCCTGTTTCAGACGGCAACTGCACCTTCTGCCATGATCCACACCATTCGCCATTTCGATATATGCTTCGAAAAAAAATTTAATGTTATGTCAAAAGAAAGTTAAAAACGGAAAGACACAAAAAGAATAAGGGGAAATACACAAATATGAAAAAAATTATTTTATGCTTAGTTGCTATTCTGACATTACTTGCATCTACTCCATATCTGCATTCTGCAGAGGAACACCAAGTAAATGATACCACTGTTAAGCTGCCTGCTGTAAGGTCACAGTTTTTCTGCGGCTATTGTCATATTCTCACATACCCCAGGGTTATAAAAAAGGCCTATGATTCCTGGAAAACTGGTAAGCATAAAGATATATCCTGTAAAGAGTGCCATTATCCGCCTGAGGAAATAGATATCAAAATCCCTGAGCATGAAAAAATTCCAAAAGAAAAAGAAGCGGTTTCAGGGGGAAAGACCGAACTGGAATTTATGAAGTCTGAGCTTGAGATTTTATCGAAGTTGACTACGATTTTAAATATGGATGAGCCGGTTGTAAGAACAAAACCGAGAATTGATGACCGGAGCTGTACAACATCCAGATGCCATCCAACAACCGGCGAAAGTAAAGAAGGAGAATTCTGGGCCAGAAAAATCGATTTTGCTGAATCTGAAAGGGAAGATAAATCAAAAAGGATTATCCCCTATGTTCACAAAACCCATTTTGACAAGACAAAATGGGTAGAAGGCCAGGAGATGCACTGCACTACCTGTCATCAACATGAGACCGGGCAGAAGCATTTTGAAGTCGCCAAAGAGAAATGCATCCTATGCCACTTTAAAAATACAAAATTCGGCGAAGACAGGAATAAATGCTCACTCTGCCACGAGATTCCCACAAAACCTCTTCAAAAACAAAAGAAAGAAGAAGCTAAACCTGATGAAAAACCCGTTACCCATCAATCACTTGAAGAGGCAAAGGTGCCGTGCCAGAGCTGTCATCTCCAGCTTATAAGGGGTAAAGGTTTCGTGAAGCAGGAAAAGTGCCTTAACTGCCATGACAATGAGGAGTCTGTCACAAAAGAAGTTTTTAATAAAAAGTTAATGCATGAACAGCATGTTACAGGGCAGAATGCATCCTGTTTTAACTGCCACGAACCTATAGAGCATAAACAGGCGGATTTCATAGAGATTGCCAGAAAACAGTGCGCCGCCTGTCATCCCGACCATCATCAATATCAGAAAATACTTTTAATTGGAGATGAACGAAAAGGTGTATCAAAGGTTCCGGGTCTCATGTATGGGGTAAAAACAAACTGCCTTGGTTGTCATATAGATGAAAAGATCATAAATGGCGAGAAGGTTGTACAAGGCTCAGGAAAGAGATGTGCTTCATGCCATACGGAAAAACACGAAGGCATGGCAAAGGAATGGAAGGACAAAACCAGTGAAGAATTAAAGAATGCACAGGAGATTGAAAAAGAGGCTCTGGATGCTATTGAAAATGCAAAGGGGAAAGTTCCCAAAGAGAAACTGGAAGAAGCAATGGCGATGTTAAAAGCAGGGCGGGAGAATATGCATATTGTTGAATACGGAGGCGGTGTTCATAACAAGAAGTACTCTGTAATGCTCCTGGATTCTGCCATGAATAACTTTGAGGACGTGATAGATTTGCTCAGTCAGGAATAAAAAACTGATTCAACTAAAAGGTTTTGAATTTACATGGTAACATCTCAGGTTTATATTATTTAAGCGGGGGTTAACAGATGAATCCTTTTGTAATATGTGAGATAATACAATTTCTTATAGGCTTATTCATCGTCATAATAAGCTTTGTGCTGATAGTGCAACACAGAAAACCTTTGCTTGAGTTTATGTTTGGAAATAATATGGAATTGCGGAAGTCATTTGAGACATTGACAAGCATGGGTTATTTTCTTGTATTTATACCGATATTACTTGTCGGAATAAATCTTGCGCCCCCTGTTGGACTAAATATTACTAACCATATTCAACGTATAATCTATTTCGAAGCCGGTCTGCTTTTTCTTATAGGTATTCTACACCTTAGCGTAACGGTTATATTTTCTACTATTACAAAAAAAATCGAAAAATAACACAAAAACAATAACGGCACTTAATGGAATTCCCTGGTCTTATTGATAAGAGGAAAAAACCTATTATATTTTCTGTATAGAAAATATGCAGTTTTGTATATTGTTTATACAAGTTATTTAATTTAACTGACCTAAAACAATGAATTTTTTCAAAGTCAATCTTGGTACACTAATTGCTTTCTTTTGTACAGAATATTTCAACTTTGACTTAGTTTATAACAATGATAAATTGGGGGATTTCTGATGTTTAGCATAAGGAAAAAAACCATTCTAATAATTCTGACTGCAATTGTTGCCCTCGCCGTTTCAGGCATAGCCGGCTCAGAGTACTATGCATCCCGGCCTCAATTTTGCGGTTTATGTCATACAATGGAGAAACCTAACGACTTCTGGATAAAGTCCGGACATGAGGATGTTAAGTGTGTTGACTGCCATTATATAACAGGAAAAGGTGGTTTTCTTAAGTCAAAATTTAAAGAGGCAGGACAGGTTTTTACACATTTTTCCACATATGCAAAGGCAGAAGTCGTTAAAAAACCTTTGCAGTTCAAAAAAACCGGCTGTTCTGCATCTAACTGTCACCAAAGAGAAAAACTTGTGGACAAAAAGGCCGGATTTACAGAGGATGTTCCATTTACACACAAACCTCATAAAGATAAGGTAATTAAAGGTCAATCACTCCGCTGTAACACCTGCCATTCAGAGGTGAAAGCAGAAAAAAGTCTTGAAGCTGCTGAAGAAGCATGCTATCTTTGTTATGGTCTGTTTCATATTTCTGAAGTCTTTTTTTCGAACAATTAGGAGAAGCAAAGCAGCCTTTTGAACGTCCGATTTACTGTGCTTTTCTTTTAAAAGCACCTGACAAAAAAGAGATGGCAGAATATAATGCATAGAATAATTCTAATAATTCTGGGTTTAATTTGCATTCTTGTTATTGCAGGAATTGTCGGCTCAGAATGGTATACCAGCCAGCCTGATTTTTGCGGTTCGTGCCACATAATGAAGAAATCCTATATTTCATGGGGGACGTCCAAACACAGGCTTGTTAAGTGTGTTGACTGCCATTATCCGCCGGGTAAAAGTCATACTGTAAAGGCTAAATTTAAAGGACTGGGGCAGTTATTTACATATTTTGCCACAAAGGAAAAAGAAGTTCGAAAAGAATCAAAGGTCCTCGATGAAAGTTGTATGACATCAGCATGCCACCCAAAGCAAAAATTAAAGGAAAATACGCTAAAATTTAAAGAACGGGTTCTCTATATACACAAAACTCATTTCGACAAGACGATCGAAGGCCAAACACTGCACTGTGACACATGCCATTCCCATGTCAAAGCAGATACACACTTTGAAGTTTCCAAAGAAATATGTTTCCTTTGTCATTTCAAGAATGCGAAGTTCAATGAAGGCAGGAGCAAATGCTCATTATGTCACGAGATCCCTACAAAATCGCTTCAAAAGCAGAAAGAAAACGCCGGTCCCGATGAAAAGCCTGTAACCCATCAGAGCCTCGAAAAAGCAAAGGTACCCTGTCAGAGTTGTCACTACGAACTTATCCGTGGGACAGGTGAAATTAAAAAGGAAGAATGCGCAAACTGCCACGATTCACCTGAAACACTGGAAAAAGCAGAGTTCAAGAGATTGATGCATCTTGCACATGTTGCGCAGCAGAATGCGAAATGCTTTGACTGCCACAGACCTATCCAGCACAAAAAGATTGAATTTTTGGATCCTGTCAGGGAATCCTGCTTTATCTGTCATCCTGATCATCATGTATTCCAAAAAATTCTTCTCATTGGAGATAAACGAAAAGATGTCATGAGTGCCCCAGGACTTATGCATAATGTAAAAACCAACTGTATAGGTTGTCATGTAGAAACGAAATTTATAAAAGGCGAAAAAGTTCTACTCGGTTCTGTAGAGAGATGTGCATCCTGTCATACTGAGAAATACGCAGGCATGGTAAAAGAATGGAAAGAGAAAACAAAGGAAGAAATAAAGAATGCCAGGGAAATTGCCAAAGAGACAAAAGATGCCATTAATAAAGCAAAAGGAAAAGTATCTAAAGAGAAATTGGAAAAGGCAATGGCGATGTTAAAAGCAGGGCAGGAAAATTTGCGTATTGTCGAATACGGAGGCGGTGTTCATAACAAAAAATACTCTGTAATGCTTCTTGATTCTGCCATGGATAACTTTGAGGACGCGATAGATCTACTTAGCGAACAATAAACACTGTAACTTATTGATTAACAAGATAATATTCATAAAACAAAACCGTGATAATAGTTATATATTTGAGGCGAAAAAAATGACTGGTATTATTTACTAAATCAACTATAATTTAGGGAGGTGGAGAAAATGAGTTTTGTTCAGCTTGAGATAATCCAATTTGTAGTGGGACTGGCCTTAATTTTAGGAGTTTATTTTCTTATTGCCTACTACAGGCGGCTTGTGCTTGATTATGCATTTGGGGAAGAAGAAATTCAGGCAAAAAGAGCCTTCAAACCATTAACAACTATTGGTTATTTTCTGATTTTCATACCGATACTACTTTTTGGGATAGATATTGTGCCCCCTGTTAATTACAATACCGCCCACCATGTTCAACGTATAATCTATTTTGAAGCCGGGATAGTTTTTATGATAGGCATTCTACATTTTGGCATAATGGCGCTATCTTCAAAGATCAGATTTTAAGAACCTTTTAATTATATCCATCTGTATAGAGAATATGCAGACTGCATAATAATTGTACAGATCGTTCCAGACGAAATGCGTTAACGTAGCGAATTTCCTTATAGAATAATCTGGCACATAATGTGCTTAAAGATGACTTAAGTATCTCTAAATATTAAATTTTATAAAAACATTATAGAGGAGGCAATCATGAACAAGAAGAATACGTTATCCCGTCGTGACCTGCTCAAGACGGGCGGTGTTGTAGCTACCGCAGTCGCAGCAACAGGACTGATATCTAAAAAAGCCTCGGCTGCAAAAAACGGAAATGCCCGCTGGGCAATGGTTGTTGATCTCAGGAAATGTATTGGCTGCAGGGGATGTTGTATTGCAGATAAGTCAGAATATGGAGCTGCACTGGGCAGGTATAACACCATTGTTAAAAACGTTGAGTTTGGCAAATATCCCAATACTCAAAAGCACTTCCTGCCGCGTCTTTGCAACCACTGCTCTGGAGGAGAAAAAGATGTGCCGCCGTGCGTTGAGAAATGCCCTGAGGCAAAAAGTGGAAAAAGGATGAAATTAGGAAAAGCACGTTATAGAACAGGCGCCACATATAAACGCCCTGATGGAATGATCCTGTTGGACATGTCGCTTTGTATCGGCTGTTATAAATGTATTGATGCATGCCCTTACGGCGTGCGCTCTATTGATCCATTTGTAAAGCTGACACGGGCGGACAGGGAAAAAGATTTTGGAGTCGGCAAATGTACGTTCTGCCAGCATCGCGTTGACAAGGGAATAGCGCCATCGTGTGTGAATACCTGTCAGGGCAGAGCAAGGATATTCGGCGATTTAAATGACCCTGACAGTGAGGTCTCAAAACTTGCCAGGGAATTCAACCTGCTTAAAAACAGGAAAAAAACAACCCTCCTGCCGGATGAAAAAACAGAGCCTTACAATCTGTACATTGATCCGGATGGTATACTGGCGCGTTACAAGATCGACAAAAAGACAAAAGAGAAAGAGTTTAAATCTCAGTTTGAATAAGATTAAAAAGAAAGGAGGAAATAAAATGGCAGGTTTAGATCGACGAAACTTTATGAAATTTGGTATAGCCAGTGGCGCCCTCCTTGCAGTAGGGGGATCCATTATACCTTCTGCTTTGGCCGGAACTGTAAAATTGCAGATGGGCGGCAAGGATTTCAACTACGAGACAGGTGCAGAGAGAAAAGCCATTCCTACTGCCTGCTGGTCATGTGTAACCAGGTGTGCTGCTATGGGCTTTGTTGAAGACGGAAGACTGGTAAAAATGGAGTCCAACCCCGAATCTATCAGGACTCTGGGTAAAATGTGCTCAAAAGGGCAGTCAGCACCTAATGAAGTGTACTTCCCCGACAGAATACTTTATCCGATGAAACGTGCTGGAGCGCGCGGCAGTGGAAAATGGAAAAGGATCAGTTGGGATGACGCACTTACAGAATTATCAGGACGGATGAAAAAACTCCGTGACGATGGACATCCTGAAAAATTCATGTTCCATTATGGAAGGATGAAAGCCAGCTCAAGCAAACTGATAAAGAGTGTCTTTCTTGGAACTTACGGAACAAAAACTATTGCAGGACATACATCGATCTGCGAAGGCGGCAAGTGGACTGCTCAGGAACTGACCTGGGGCAAACACTATGACAATTGGGACTTTGACAAAACCAAATTTGTTCTGAATTTCGGCAGTAACGTGCAAGAGGCCCATACCAACCATGTCCCTACATCACAAAGACTCATAAGTGCACAGGTGGACAGGGGAGTAAGGTCTGTAACTTTTGATGTCAGGCTCTCAAATACGGCTGCAAAATCTGATGAATGGATCCCGGTCAAACCGGGGACTGACGGTGCAATTGTCCTTGCCATGTGTAATGTAGTGATGCAGAATAATCTTTATGATAAGTCGTCCTTTAAGTTCCTAAGGACTACAGAGAATGTCAATGCTTCAGTTGATGAAAAGATATCTGTGCTAAAAAAACACCTCTCCAAATACACACCTGCATGGGCAGAAAAGATAAGCGGAGTAAACGCCTCAAAGATTGAATCTCTCGCAAAGGAATTTGCAAAGACAAAGCCTGCGGTTGTAATTAATTACAGAGGCTCTGTTGCCCATTACAATGGCAATGATACCGAGAGGGCATGCCAGATGCTTGCCGCCATAACAGGAAACATTGACAATCCCGGCGGCAGATGCAGGGGCGTAGGACCCAAATGGAAATACCCGAAGGGACCGAAGAAGAAACCCAAAGGCAAGGCACTGAAAATAACCAAAGGTTTCCCCGGAACAATAGCATACCCGTCACATGGAGCATGTCAGCAGGTATTGCCGATGATCAAAGACGGCAAGGCAGGAAGACCTGAGATATACATGTGGTACTGCTACAACCCTGTCTATGTATGTGGTGACAACCAGGGTAATATAGACGTGCTGAAAGATGAAAAGATGATCCCATTTACTGTGACTTCCAATATTGTCTATGACGAAGCCAGCAAACTCGCTGACATGATATTGCCGGATGCGACTTATCTGGAAAGATGGGACTGGGAAGATATGGTCGATCCTAACCAGATCGGTGAGCATTACATCCGCCAGGCCATGGTTAAACCGCTTGGAGAGTCAAGGGACCTTGGAGATGTAGTTATCGAGCTGGCAGAAAAGATGGGAATGCCATTAGGGGTCGGCAGCTCAAAAGAAGAGTTTGTAAAAACGTCGCATGAAATGACAGCCAAGGCAGTAAAAGGCTTCCCCGGCTTTGACTACATGAAAAAGCATGGAGTCTGGCATGACCCAGGCGCCAAGCCTAAATATTACTCGCACAAAAAGGAAGTCAAGGCAGCGGATTTAAAAGGCGCCATCCTTGATGAAGCAACCGGTGTTTACTGGAAAGGCAAAAAAGGAGAAGATTATACCACTACCAAGAAGTCTGCCAAAAAATATGTTGGCCAGAAAATAGGAGATAAAGTGTATAAGGGCTTTAAACCTGACAAACTAAGCAAGTCAGGATACCTGGAGCTTTACTCCGAACTTTTGAAATTGAAAGGCTATCCAGCTCTCCCAACATACGTACCAATACCTGCGCATAAAAAGATGAAGTCCACTGAGCTGATTCTCACTACCTACAAAGTAGCTGTACATATCCACTCAAGGAGCTCTCACCGTAAATGGCTTAGTGAGATCTATCATGATAACCCCGGATGGATCAATCCAAAAACTGCGGCAGGCCTCGGTATCAGGGATGGAGACAAAATCAAGGTCAAATCAAGTGTCGGTGCGATTAAAACCAAGGCGCGTGTTACAGAAAAGATCGTTCCCGGTGTAATAGCCATTTCAATGTCCGTAGGACGAGCGGAATCAGGAAGATATGGTTCCGGCAAGAAATCACCCCTGGCGCATGATAATGATCCGGATCTCAAGAACAAGTTCTGGGATACCTACGGCATGCATCCTAACTGGATAATCCCGAACTCGGATGACCCGATAAATGGACAGCAAGCCTGGATGGATACTGTGGTTACAATCACAAAAGCGTAGATGATAGCGAATATTCGTAGTTGATCACGGAAAATCCCCTCTCATAATGAGAGGGGATTTTTTTAGAGAAGTTCAATTTTATAAATATTTCAATAAGGAACAATCCAAATGACAAAGATAATGATTGAAACAGCCAGACAGCGCAGCAATATCTATGGCCTGCTTACACTTATTTACCGGGCTGAAGTTACGAAAGAATTACTAAAACATATCAGAGACCCTGAGTTTCTTTCCGTGTTATCAGACATGGGCGCTAAATTGGAGGATGATTTCTTAATGGGTTCTGAAGACGAATTGATCGAAGACCTTGCTGTTGAGTACGCAAGACTCTTCCTGGGTCCCGCTAAACATATTTCTCCCCATGAGTCGATTCATCACGATACAGGCGATGGTGACTGGGGCCAGCTTTGGGGCAAGTCAACTGTTGAGGTTAAAAAATTTATTGAAACAGCAGGGCTTGAATACAAGTCTGAATACACCGGATTGCCCGACCACATCAGCGTTGAATTGGAGTTCATGCAGGAAGCTACCAAGCGTGAGGCACAGGCCCGGAAAGAAAACGATAGCGATGGGCTTCTCTATTGTCTGAAAATGGAAAAAAAATTTATCGATGAGCACGTTGCAAAATGGATCCCGATTTTTTGTGACATAGTTATTTCTCAGGCAGAACTGCCTTTCTATCGGGAAATGGCGAAAGTAACAAAACAATTTATGAAATTTGAAAAAGATGAGATAAATAAATATATTTCTGAAGCCGGGACAGTTCTTTCATCAGATCTTTGATCTTAAAGGGCAGCAAAAGCGTTAGAGAATTTGTGCATTGTCTGATATACTTGGGTACATCAGGTTTTGAACTCCAAGGGATACAATATTTATGGGGCTTTTTAACTGGCTTGGAAAACGCGGAGAAGCGAGAATCCTCGCAAGGTCTGCTTCTGAGGCATATTTAAAACATAAAACACAGACCCCGGAACTTTCAGAAGCAGAAATAGCACAAAAGCTTTTCATGCAAAGATGCTCTTCAAGAAATCTTAATAAAGCAGAACAGTTGAGGTTTGAAAAGTTTCTTGAAACGGAAAAAGAAGTAAACTCACTGTTCAATCTATGTTTAGCTATGGTTCACATACTACTAAACATAACAGAGGCTGATGGGAAAGCATACCAAACACTACGGAAAATCATAGAAGAGGAACTGACGCTAATGGGACATAAAATTCCTTCTGTTTAATTGTCCAATGAAACTTAAAATCCTTGTTTTTATCTCATCCCGTGCTTTCCTGAATTTATCCATAATTTCTTTTTCCGTGCCGACAGGATCATCAATGGGCCAGTGGATTCGTTTTATCTCAGGCGGGGTCATGGGGCATGAGGCTTCGGCATTTCCGCAGAGAGTGATTATTATGTCCATATTGTTTAATAATGCTTCATCAATCGCATCCGATGTATGGTGTGAGATATCAATTCCAATCTCTTTCATAACAGCAACTGCTCCGGGATTAATACCCGCAGGCTTTAGTCCTGCGCTATAGGCTTCTATTATTCCTTTTCCGTATTCTCTTGTAAAACCCTCTGCCATCTGGGAGCGGCAGGAGTTCCCCGTGCATAAAAACATGATTTTAATGATTTTTTCCCTGGACATTCAGGCGCTGTATTCCCTGAAAAGCCTGTGTTCTGTCTTTTTTGCAAACCATATGAGCACGAAACATTGTTTTTTTCATAATATATCTACTCCACCGACTTTACAGTGTTCTGATGCATAATATTTTTTCTGAAAATACAGGGCAACATTTACAAGTCCGATTAAGACAGGGACTTCTACCAAGGGGCCGATAACAGCGGCAAAGGCCACTCCGGAATTGATTCCGAAAACCGCTATAGCTACGGCAATGGCAAGTTCAAAATTATTACTGGCAGCAGTGAATGAGAGAGATGCCGACTTTTGATAGTCTGTCCCCAGCTTTTTTGCCATATAAAATGAAACAAGAAACATTGCAACAAAATATATCAGCAGTGGTACAGCAATCCTGATTACGTCGAATGGAAGTTTTACTATAACATTGCCTTTCAGAGAAAACATTACGACAATGGTAAAGAGCAGTGCGATCAGAGTGAGGGGACTTATCCAGGGGATAAATACCTGCTCGTACCAATGACGGTTTTTTGCTTTGATCAAACTGAAACGCGTAATTATCCCGGCTATAAAAGGAATACCCAGATAAATAAACACACTTTTTGCGATTTGCCCCATAGTTACTTCGACTGTTGTACCTTTGAGACCGAACCATGCAGGCAATACAGTTATAAATACATACGCATAGATAGAGTAAAAAAGAACCTGAAAAACAGAATTGAACGCAACAAGCCCGGCTGCGTATTCCGTATCACCGCATGCCAGCTCATTCCACACAATTACCATAGCAATGCATCGTGCCAATCCGATCATAATGAGGCCGACCATGTATTCCGGATAATTGTGGAGAAAGACAACAGCAAGAAAAAACATCAGTACAGGTCCGATTACCCAGTTTTGGATCAGTGATAACCCGAGAATTTTTTTATTCCTGAATACTTCTCCAAGCTCCTCATAGCGCACTTTCGCAAGCGGAGGATACATCATCAGAATAAGCCCGATCGCAATAGGTATATTGGTAGTGCCAATTTGAAAGGAGTTAACAAAAAATTCAACTGCAGGGTAAAGATAACCTGTACCTATGCCAACTGCCATCGCCATAAATATCCACAGAGTCAGGTAGCGGTGTAAAAAGGACAGCTTTCCCACGGTGGAAGAATTCATGCCTGTTTTTCCCTCTTCAGCATTTTTTGCTCCTCTTAATATTCTTTGCCGATATATCTTTTTCCCTTTCACATATCTCCATCAGCAGAAATCTCATGAACATATCCGACTCATCAAGCGAATAGTGTATCCACCGTCCATTTTTCCTATCCTTTATCAGACCGGCCTCTTTTAACATTCCCAGATGAAAAGAGATATTTGGCTGCGTCATATCCAAAGCATCGGTAATATCACAGACACATAATTCTCCATTTTCAAGAAGCTTGAGTATACGGAGCCTTGTTTCTTCTGATAATGCTTTAAAAATCAGTAGAAGCTTTTCCATTTCCCTTCTCCTTTGCAGTAACTGCTTAATATATTAATATCATTTTATATATTACCTATATTAATCATTCCCATATAGCTTGCAAATATTACTCAATAAGTAATTTAATATAAATAGTTATTTATATACTGTCAAGTCTTCGGATAAGTTTCAGGATAGCGAAATACAGTCAATCATATAGTAGTAGCGGTTCTCAGGAGAAAAAAGAGAGAGATTTAATCAGAGGCGCAACAAAGAAAGGTTACTAAATTTCAATATTATTTTTTACCTCTTATCTGCTTTCCAAGCGCTTCGGCCAGGTTCTTATCCAGTTTTTTGAGTATGCCGTATTCCCTGTTAGCTTCTTTTAACATCTGCGCCCTTAATTCAAGGTACGCGACTCCAAGGTTAAAGCGCGCCTGGGCAAACTTGGGGTTGATCTTAACGGCCTTTTTAAATGCCTTAACAGCATTTTCATGTTGTTCAAGTTCGGTATAAACAATGCCAAGACGATAAGGCGCCTCGGCATTCTTAGTGCCGTATTTAACAGCTTTCCTAAGGGCAGAAACCGCTTCATCATCCCTGCCCAGCATGGACGACACTACTCCGAGGCTTATATAACCTTTAACATATTTCGGTCTGACCTCAACAGCTTTTTTATATGCATCAGCTGATTCTGTATATCTGTGCAGATTGAAATAGGCATGACCCAGGTTTAAATAGGCTTCACCATAGTCGGGTTTGAGTTTTATGGCGTGTTTGAACGAGTCTATTGCCTCGGAATATTCCGCTTCTTCAGCGTTCTTGATCCCAATATCCAAAAAGGTTTTAGCTGTCGGCTTCTGCGCGTAAAGACCGGGGGCAAACAAAACTGCAGACAGCAGTACAATAAGAATAATTTTATTCTGTGGCTTGTTTCGCATAGAACCGTAACCTGTTATAATTTAAATAATATCAGATCATTTATAAAATAAAAAATGTTAATTCGACTATAAGCCGCGTGTGCCGATAAAAAAACATCTCCTTGACAAGCTTATTAATTGATAGTATATGTGAATAAAGCCTCATTTAGGGGAAAAAAATACGCTAACAGCCTTAAACAGGTCTGACGGCCGGAATCAGCTCCTTGCGAGTTTGAACTGCAAAAAAATCTGATTGGAGGAATTATGGGTATTTATATCGCACTAAGCAATCTTACAGATGAGGGGAGAAAAACCATTAAACAACGGCCTGACAGGATCAAGGAAGTAAACAAAGAAATTGAAGCAATGGGCATCAAGGTCCTGGAGCAGTATGCAGTGCTGGGGCCCCATGATTTTGTAACACTGCTCGAAGCCCCGGATAATGAGGCTGTGATGAAGATGTCGGTTGAGCTCGGATCGAGAGGAACGGTACATCTCGTCACATTGCCGGCGCTGACAGTAGATGCATTTATAAAGACCCTCAAATAAAAACACAGATTAGCACAGATTCTTAACAGATGGTCACAGACCTGCCCGCCGATAGGCAGAACTGCCTGACAACAGTCAGTTTTGTCTTAGGACATCTTTTTTTATCTGCGATTATCTGCCTATGTCTGCGATCATCTGTGTTTCTTTCCCGGGATTTACATTTTCCGTATATTTCTGGCATGCTAAAAAGATAAGAGGACGCTAAAAAAAGGGCATTCACGACAAAGTCTTTGCAGCAGCAATTCTGCGGGATTATCTTTACGGATAAAACAATGAAAAAACGTTTTACAGGTTCAACAGAAATCAAATTCATTTTATTAAGCTTTGTTTTGTTATCAGGGCTTCTTGTCTACCTGAATATGACCCCTATTTCTTTTGATGATTCGTGGAAAGAAGTAAAAATACCCGAGGGTTCGACATACAGACAGGGAATCAGCATACTGAAAAAAGAAGGCATTGTCAAAAACAGGCTGGTCTTTCTCATTCTGGGCAAGATAACATCCATTGACACAAAACTCCGGGCAGGATATTACAATCTTAACACTTCCATGACACCCTGGGAAGTATTTAATCAACTCAGAAAGGGCATGATAGTACAGTTCAGGATAACGATACCCGAAGGATCTACTCTAAATGATATCAAGTTAAAACTGATGTATGCAGGGCTTATCAATTATGAATCATGGCAGCTGACCAGGGATAAGGATTTTCTTGCTTCCATGGACATCAATGCCCCAAGCCTTGAAGGATATCTGTACCCTGACACATATAATTTCGCAAAGGGGGCTGATCCCAAAGCAATATTCAGAATGATGGTTTACAGGCTGAGAGAAAATTTCAATGATGAACTCAGGGCCAGGGCGGAAGATCTCGGAATGAGCGAACGGGAGGTTCTCACTCTTGCTTCAATCATTGAAAACGAGGCACTATTTAACAGGGAAAGGCCCTTAATATCGGCTGTATATCATAACCGGTTGAAGAAGAATATGCGCCTTCAGGCAGACCCGACCGTTGTGTACGGCATCAAGAGAATGCAGGACGGAATCAAGAGAAGCGACCTGAAGAGAAAAACACCTTATAATACTTACGTGATAAAAGGACTGCCCCCGGGTCCTATTTCATCTCCAGGGAAAAAATCCATTGAAGCTGCTCTCTACCCGGCTGACGTTGACTATATATATTTTGTATCCAAAAATGACGGCACACACTTTTTTTCAAAGACCGGGGAAGAACATCTAAAGGCAGTTATGCTCTATCAGCGCAATGGGCGAAACAATAAATCACAATCTTCAAGTCCTAAATCGCAAATAAATTCCAATGCCTCAATTGCAAATAATTAAAAAACCAGTCATTGAGTAATCAGGTCATTAAATAATAACTCAATAACTAAATTACTTAATAACTTAATTGTACAATGAAAAAAAGAAGGCTGACAAAGCAAATAACGCTTGGGAATGTGAAGATCGGGGGCAGCGCACCTGTAGTCGTTCAGTCGATGACAAAGACTGATACAAGTAACGTTCGCTCAACAGTATCACAGATAAGGCGCCTTCAGAAAGCGGGATGCGAAGCCGTCAGAGTAGCAGTGCTTAACCTTGACGCTGCCCGGGCTATTAAGTCCATCAAGAAAGCGATCAGAATACCTCTTATTGCTGATGTGCATTTTGACCACCGCCTCGCACTTGAATCAATTTCAAACGGAGCGGACGGACTGAGAATTAATCCAGGTAATATAGGAAGTAAACTGAAGGTAAAAGAAGTAGTCGCAGCTGCGAAAGACCGCGCGATTCCCATAAGGATCGGGGTAAATGCCGGCTCACTTGAAAAAAGACTCCTGAGAAAATACGGGCATCCGACATCCCGTGCTTTAGTTGAAAGTGCCGTAAAACATATCAGGATACTGGAAGACCTGAAGTTCAGAAATATTAAGGTCTCTCTTAAAGCTTCAGATGTCGTTAAAACAGTTGAGGCATATCGTCTTTTTTCAAATAAATTCAGATATCCCCTTCATCTCGGCATCTCAGAGGCAGGGCCGGCATTTTCAGGAACGATTAAGAGCTCAGTGGGCCTGGGCATACTTCTTTCAGAGGGGATTGGAGACACTATCAGGGTATCTCTGACAGCTGACCCGGTTGAAGAGGTAAAAGTTGCCTTTGAAATACTTAAGTCCCTGCATTTGAGGCAGAAAGGGCCTGAAATAATATCCTGCCCTACATGCGGCAGGTGTGAGGTAAATATAAGAAGCATTGTTGACAGAGTAGAGAAAAAACTCGCGAAAATGGAAACCCCGGTTAAAGTAGCTGTTATGGGATGTGTGGTAAACGGGCCTGGAGAGGCACGGGAGGCTGATGTAGGCATTGCCGGGGGCAAGGGCATCGGAATTCTTTTCAAGCACGGAAAAGTGGTCAGGAAATTAAAGGAAAGAGAACTTTTCAGCGCATTGATGAAAGAAATTAAAAACCTCTAAAAACCGTAATCCGTTATCGGTTATGTGTTATGAGAAAAAAATACCACTCACGCGTCACGCATTACTCATCACGGCTTTTTAATTATGCAGATCATCAGAACCATAAAAGACATGCAGGCCTTCAGCAGAAAACTAAGGTCTGGAGATAAGACTATAGGCCTTGTTCCAACAATGGGCGCACTTCACGAAGGGCACCTGAGCCTTGTCAGACGCTCAAAAGATGAAAACAGCGCAACAGTTGCCAGTATCTTTGTAAATCCCGCTCAGTTCGGACCGAACGAGGATTTAAACAGATATCCAGGAGACATGGATGGCGATCTGAACAAACTTTCAGGCCTGATGACAGACGCTGTCTTTATACCTGATGGCAAAGAGATGTACCCGGAGGGCCCGGTTTCATCCATTAATGTCGGACATATCGGGGAGATACTTTGCGGCGCTTCAAGACCCGGACATTTTGACGGAGTAGCAACAATAGTTGCAAAACTCTTTGATGCTGTCATGCCTCATAAGGCTTATTTCGGTCAGAAGGACTATCAGCAGACAGTTGTCATTAAAAAACTGGTAAAAGAACACGACTTGAACATATATATTGTGGTATGCCCGATTGAGAGAGAGACTGACGGGCTTGCAATGAGCACAAGGAACAGCTATTTAAAACCTGACGAAAGAAAATCGGCCGGCGTTTTGTATAAGGCACTGAAACACGGCGAACGTCTTATCAGTAAAGGAATTAAGGACATCTCGCAGTTAAAAACAGATATTGAGAAAGTTATTAAATCAGAACCACTTGTAAAAATTGGTTATATTGAGATTGTCGATCCTGAGAGCCTTGATGTAATGGAACAGTTTTCAATACCCGCTGTGATCTGCCTCGCAGTCAAAATCGGATCTACGAGGCTGATTGATAATGTGATTATTGAATGAGATTATTGTTTATACTTGTGGGGGTTCCGCACCCCACACCCGCGGTTACTTTCTTTGACCACCAAACCAAGTAACCAAACAAAGGTGGCCCTCAGATATTGTTATACGGCTCTTCGCTCAACTTCCAGGGAATGCTTTTAAACTCGCTTCACTCAGACACAAAACCCTTCATCTCTCCTTCCAGTTATCGCGCATCACCTACAATATCTAAAGGGAGACCTTAAAGACCATGCCGTTAAAGGCCCTTTGAATATTTCAGGTGAGAGAGAGAAGCCGAAGGGTTAAAAAGGAATTCGTGTTTGAGACCCGAAGGGGTGAGTTTGAATTCATTTACCGAAGGCTGATTGAAAGAGCCGCCCGGAAATATTCGCGGGCGCCCTTCTTTTGGTTCCTTTTTGAAAACCTATGGTTTTCAAATGATTGGAATTAATTATCATATAATCTTGCATTTACTTGGGCTAAGCAAGTGAATGACTGCTGCATACAGCGGCTATATAACATTTTATTGTTCCTTCCATTGAAAAGCTGACAAGATTTTCAAAATGAACCCGGGGTGTGGGGCGGAGCGCCCACAATAATTAATTTTCATTATATTCGAAAGACTTATAAGACTTCAAAATAAACCCGGGTATAGGTGGAATGCAATAAGAATTACACCCAAATTTGATTTTTTTGGGACACATTAAGTAGAATACGTATTCTGTATTACAAGCCGGTTTCAGTAAACAAGAAAATAAGGAGAGGCAATGACATACACTACTTATCGCCCTCATAACAAAAAGCGTAAAAGGACCCATGGTTTCATGGAGAGAAAGAGCACCAGCGGCGGCCGCAAGGTCCTGAAAAGAAGGCGCGCCAAGGGTCGTAAGAGCCTTTCGGTATAGCAATTATCTCCATCCAGCTCCTTTGCACTGAACTACTTCCAAAGTATAGGGAACAAATTGAAGATATTAGCTGTTTTTGCCATTAAACAATACAAGAGACTCGTTTCCCCTTATCTGCCCCAATCATGCAGATTTCATCCTACATGTTCGAGTTATTGTCTTGAGGCAGTGGAAAAATTCGGTTTTATCAAAGGCATGAAAATGTTCGTCGGACGTATTCTTAAGTGCCACCCTTTCCATGCAGGAGGATATGATCCGGTCGGCACGGACTCATCACGAATAAACTAATGGAAAAAAAAACCTTTTTAGCCATAGTCCTGTCAGTAATAGTACTTTTGGCGTTCTCTTATTTCTCACCTCAAAGACCGGTGCAGAGGGTCGCAGAACCTCCGGAAGTCACTGAAAAAGCAGCACCCGCAAAAGAAGAAGTTCAGGAAAGTATTGATATACCCGCCGCTCCTGTAGATATATCTGCTGAAGTGATTGAAATAAAAGTTGAGACTGATCTGTATTCAGCTGTCTTTACATCAAAAGGAGGGACCATAAAGAAATGGTCATTGAAGGAATATCCTGACAATGATATGAATCCTGTCTCTCTTCTGCAGACCGACGCGGAACTGCCGCCATTATCCATTATCCTTAGCGACCGGGAACAAGTCCGGCCCGATGATCTTAATTTCAGTGTAGATAAAAAGACGGTATTTTCCGGCGGCGGCAATAAAGACTCTCTAACTTTTTTTTACACGGATAATTCAGGCCTTTCCATCAAAAAGAAATTTACTTTTTACAGAGACAGCTACAGTGTCGATTTTTCTACTGATGTTAAAGGCATCCCTTCTTATTCTGTTGCTCTTGGATCCGGTTTCGGCATTTTTGATGATACAGGGACATGGGTCCACATAGGGCCTGTACTTCTGCAGGGCACTGACAAGATAGATATAAAGCAGGGCAATATAGAAGGCATTGGTTTCATAGGCCGCACACTGTTTGGTAAAAAAAGCAAAAAAGAAGTTAAGTACAGCGGCGGCGTACGATGGATAGCGCAGGAAGATAAATATTTTACGTCAGCGCTTTCGTCTCTAAACGGCACGGCTGACGCAAAAACCTGGTCCTGGGAAAAGAATGAGGGCAGCAGTAAAGAGGGTGTTGAGATTGCCTACGAAGTGAAAGGCGAAAAAGCGGACTTTTTATTTTACGCCGGCCCCAAGAAGTACGATATTCTTACAACATTTGGTATAGGTCTTGAGCATATAATTGATTTTGGTTTCTTTTCAATATTAGCCAGACCCCTGTTCTGGCTTTTAACCCTGTTCTATAAGGTTATCGGCAACTTCGGATGGTCAATAATTCTGATTACTATCGTCGTTCGAATACCTTTTATTCCGCTTATTAACAAAGGGCAGAGGTCCATGAAGAAACTTGCGGCAGTACAGCCTCATATGGCCTCGCTGAAAGAAAAATATAAGAACGACCCGCAGAAACTGCAAAAAGAAACTATGGAACTTTACAAAAAACATAAAGTTAACCCCTTGGGCGGATGTCTGCCTATGCTGGTCCAGATTCCTGTATTTTTTGCCCTTTATAAGATATTGCTGATAGCTATAGAACTAAGGGGTGCTCCATTCATCTGGTGGATCCATGACCTCTCAGCAAAAGACCCCTACATGGTATTCCCCATACTAATGGGGCTGTCAATGGTGATACAGCAGAAGATGACACCGTCGACCATGGATCCAAAACAGGCAAAAATGATGATGCTGATGCCTGTGATATTCACATTCATGTTTTTAAGCTTCCCGTCAGGACTTGTTGTCTACTGGCTCACCAGCAACCTCCTTGGAATTGTTCAGCAGTATTTTGTGAATAAAAAGATTAAGAGCACCGCTGCTGCATAAAATAGAAAAATCAAGTAGTTGGGGTAAGGAGGCAAGTTTAGTCTACGACTCGTAGAGTAGTTAGGTGAAGGTAAAGTGATTTACCAACAACCTAATCCAATAACCAAACCGGCGTCCTAACCACTGCCTGCTTACATAACCTAATAAAACTGACACCTTACTAACCAAAACCTGATAACAACTCAAGGATTAATTTTAGCAACTAATTTGGTTAAAAACCCGACAATCTTATCATGTTTACTGAAGACACAATAGCAGCCATATCAACTCCCCCGGGTCATAGCGGCATAGGCATAGTCAGGATGAGCGGCATGGACTCGATCAATATAGCGGAAAAAATATTTGTTTCCGGCAAAAAGAGACCTCTGACAAAAATCCCGTCTCACAAACTTACATTCGGCCATATAATTAATTCAGATAATAAGATCATGGATGAGGTGCTGATATCCATTATGCGGGCGCCTAATACTTATACGAGAGAAGACGTCGTAGAAATTAACAGCCATGGGGGGCCTGTACCCCTGAGGAGAATTCTGGAACTCATCCTGGAGAGCGGCGCGCGTCTTGCTGAACCCGGAGAATTCACGCAAAGAGCATTTCTGAACGGGAGGCTCGACCTTACACAGGCTGAGGCGGTGATTGACATAATTAACTCCCTGACTGAACAGAGCCAGACAGCCGCAGTCGAGCAGCTCCGGGGAAGTCTATCAAAAAAAATTGGGTCAATAAAAGAAAAACTTATCAATCTTACCGCGTTAGTTGAAGCAAATATAGATTTCCCTGACGAGGATATAGACCTGCCATCCATGGAAGATATGAAAAACAGGGTTTTAAACATAAAACAGTCTTTAAAAGAACTCATAGACAGCGCGCGGTATGGAACTATCCTCAGGGAGGGGCTCAAGACAGCTATAGTCGGCAGGCCGAATGTCGGGAAATCGTCCCTTCTTAACGCCCTTGTTGAGTCGGACAGGGCGATTGTTACTGAAATGCCGGGAACGACAAGGGATGTTATTGAAGAATATCTGAACATTCACGGCATCCCTGTAAAAATCATGGATACCGCCGGAATAAGGGAAGCTGAAGACATAGCCGAGGAAGAGGGAGTTAAGAGAAGCCTGAAAGCGATTAAAGATGCTGACCTGGTTCTTGTAGTTCTGGACGGAAGCGACATTCTGCATGACACCGACAACGAGATCATCATAAAATCAGACTCAAAGAACGCCATTCTGGTTATTAATAAAACCGACCTCCCTCAAAAACTTGTCCCGCCCTCCCCGCATTTATTAAAAGGGAAAAAGGCGGATTCTCACAGACAGATTGTTAAAGTGTCGGCTGCGAAAAAAACGGGTCTTGATGAATTAAGGAACAAAATAGCCGGAACCGCGTTAAAAGATAAAGCTCTCAATGGCACCGCGGGCATAGTCACTAACGTAAGGCATTTGCAGGCTCTTAGAAAAGCAATGTCATCAATAAAAGCTTTTACAGATAACGCCGGAAAACTCCCCGCCGAACTCCTTGCTGTTGAACTCAGGGATGCACTTGACGCGATTGGGGAAATACTCGGCATTACCACACCTGAAGAGGTACTTAACAGAATATTCAGGGATTTTTGTATTGGGAAGTAGCTGAAAATAGTTTATAATTCAGAAAGAAACCTTTCTGATTAAATAACTATGAAACGTCTAAAAAAAGTTCAACAGGTCCTTTATTATACTCTATTCCTTAATCTGGCTGTCGCATCGGCCAAAATAGTTTATGGATATATTACGGATTCAATAAGCATGCTCTCCGATGGTTTTCATTCCTTTTTCGACGGCACATCAAATGTTATCGGGCTTGTTGGAATCTATATAGCGTCAAAGCCGCCTGATAAAAACCACCCTTACGGTCACAGAAAGTTCGAAACTCTCTCGACTATCGCGATCGCTGTACTTATCCTTATTACAGGTATTGAAATTTTAAGAAAGGCATATTTCGGATTAACTCTATCTCATGAAGTTAATGTAACATCCCTGAGTTTCATAATAATGGCGGTAACACTCTTAATAAACATAGGCGTAATGACATATGAAACGAGAAAAGGCCGGGAACTTAAAAGCGATTTCCTCCTGGCTGACGCCATTCATACCAAAACGGATATTTTTGTTTCGATCTCTGTAGTAATAAGCCTTATAGCAGCAAAAGCGGGATACCCGTTACTAGACGTAATTGCAGCTGCAATCATTGCCCTTTTTATAGGAAAAATGGGTTTCAATATTCTCAAACCCGCTACAGACATTCTGACCGATGCGGCATGTATAGATGCAAATGAAATAAAAGATATAATAACCCCTATTAAAGGTGTAAGGGGATGTCACGAAATAAGAACACGCGGTAAGGAGGGAGCCGTTCACATTGACCTGCACATACTTGTTGATCCCGACGCCAAAACTCAGGAGGCGCATGAAGTAGCACACTCTGTAGAAAAGGCCCTAAAGAAAGAGTTCCCATCGGTAATTGATGTTGTGATACATACCGAACCCTTTGACCATAACAAACAAGACCCGAAAAACTGTCATTGTATCCATGAAGGTGACAATTAGAACAGCTAACACTGCTGGAAACCTCAAATCTGGTATACTTATGGATAATTATCAATTTTCGATTAGCAATTATCATTTATTAATGATTATTTTGAATTTTCTTAAATGGGGGTGTTAACCATGTCTTTCCCTATCCACAGAGCCCGGAGACTTAGAAACAGCCAGACAATAAGAAAAATGGTTCAGGAAACACAGCTAAGGCCGGAAGATCTTATATATCCAATGTTTGTAATTTCCGGTAAAGGCGTTAGAAAGAAAATACCTTCTATGCCGGAATGTTTTCAGCTTTCTGTAGATGAGGCCGTTAAAGAGGCCGCAAAGGCCCATAAGCTGGGAATACCCGCTGTTCTTCTTTTTGGGATCCCAAAACACAAGGATGATCTCGCCTCAGAGGCCTACAGCGACAAAGGGGTTGTCCAACAGGCGATCAGGGCAATAAAGAAAAAGGTTCGCAATCTTGTGGTCATTACAGATGTGTGCCTGTGCGAGTACATGAACCACGGTCATTGCGGAGTAGTCAAAAAAGGCAGAATACTAAATGATCCTTCCCTGGAACTTCTTGCCAAAGAAGCGTTGTCACACGTCAGGGCCGGCGCTGATATCGTAGCTCCTTCGGACATGATGGACGGCCGCGTTGCTGTTATTAGGGATATGCTTGACGCTCATGATTACACTGATATTCCAATAATGAGCTACTCAGCCAAATATGCCTCTGCATTCTATTCCCCTTTCAGGGACGCTGCTGATTCAGTTCCGCAGTTCGGGGACAGGCGCACTTACCAAATGGATCCCCCTAACAGGCGTGAAGCAATAAAAGAAGTCTCCCTTGATATAGAGGAAGGCGCTGATATTGTAATGGTCAAACCCGCAATGTGCTACATGGATATTATTTCAGACATTAAGGATTTGTTTGATGTGCCTGTAGCAGCCTATAATGTGAGCGGGGAATATTCAATGGTCAAAGCCGCGGCAAAAATGGGCTGGATCGACGAGAAAAAAGTTGTCATGGAACTGCTAACCTCTATAAAACGGTCCGGCGCTGATCTTATCATCACATATTTTGCCCTTGATGCCGTAAAAGAACTCTGAACTGCTAACGCAAAATGCAAAATTAGCATTTAGCATTTTAAAATGAACAGCGAGCCTGCCTACCGGCAGGCAGGCATGGTGAGTGAATGTGATGAAATGCATAGTGAGCTTAAAGCGAACGAATTATGATAATGAAAAAAGTCCGTTCATTTGTATTTTCGTAGAGAATACAATAAGTAAATCCTTACATTGTGCTTACTGGAAGGGTGATCACTAATTGATAATTGTTAACTGATAATTTTTCAATGTAATGAATATAACTCTACCTTCTGGCAAAAACATCCCTGTCCAGCCGGATATGTCCATTCAGGGAGCGCTGAAAAAAGCAGGCGTTCATCTTACATCCTCATGCGCGGGTAAGGGAACCTGCGGGAAATGTAAGATCATCATCAAATCCGGGCCTGTTGATACACACTCCTCAACCAAACTTACAAGGGAAGAAATAAAAAAAGGCCATGTCCTTGCGTGCCAGAGCTTCCCGCGCGGTGATTTATCAATTGAAATACCAAAAGAGTCAGAGCTCGTTGTTGAAGGTAAGATCGCTGTCGGAAAGGCAAAAGACCTTCTGGACCTCCTGCATTCAACAGGAGCCGGAATAGATCCTATTACAGAGAGAAAAATCCTTAATCTCCCCCCTCCTTCCATTACGGACAACATCAGTGACCTTGAGCGGCTAAAAAGAGAACTATTTTCAAAGGGACTGGGCTGCCTGAGAGTACCTTTCAGATTCCTCATAAACCTTGCCAATATTCTCAGAAAAAAGAACTGGGAAATAACTCTTACTATTCTCCATACTGAAGACTGTTACGAGATCACGAATATATTCCCGGGCAACAAAAAAACAACCCGCTGCGGTATAGCAGTCGATATCGGGACCACGACTATTGTTGTTTATCTTATTGACCTGAATGACGGATCCATCCTTGATATAGCATCTACCTATAATTCCCAGATAAAGTTCGGGGATGACGTGATAACCAGGATTGTCTATGCGGAAGAGCACACTGCGTTGAAGACTCTGAACAAAGCGGTCATTTCTGATGTCAACAGCCTGCTTTCTTTGCTAAGAAAAAATCATAATATAAGCCTGGACTCCATAGACAATCTTGTTATTGCCGGTAACACCACAATGACTCACATCTTCCTGGGACTTGACCCTTCGAATATAAGAGAAGACCCTTATATTCCAACGGCAAACTCTTTCCCCATCTCCTATGCCGGCGAGCTTGGTGTAAAGGTCAACCCTAATACACCGCTGTATACTTTTCCATGTGTAGCAAGTTATGTGGGCGGTGACGTAGTCTCAGGCGTACTCGCATCAAGGATGCATAAAAATAAGGAACTTTGCCTTTTTATGGACATAGGAACTAACGGAGAGATAGTTCTGGGCAATTCCGAATGGCTCGTAACAGTGGCATGTTCAGCCGGCCCCTGCTTTGAAGGCAGCGGCATCAATCATGGAATGCGCGCCACAGAGGGCGCTATCGAAGACGTGAGAATTAACAGGGACACTCTTGAACCGGAGATAGAAGTTATCGGAGAAGACGTGCAACCGATTGGCATATGCGGTTCCGGCATGATTGACGCTATAGCCGAAATGTTTGTGACGGGAATAATAGACAGTAAAGGCAAATTGCAGAAGGGGCGCTCAAAAAGAATTAGAAAGGGAGACAGCGGCCCTGAATTTGTTATACATTACGGGGAAAACAGGGACATTGTCCTTTCAGAGCCGGACATAGAGAACTTAATAAGGGCAAAGGCTGCTATATATGCCGGGTTTTCCATCCTGCTGAAAGAAATGGGTTATACCTTCAATGACGTGCATAAAATATATATCGCAGGAGGTTTTGGAAAGTTTCTGGACGTGGAAAAGGCGATAATACTTGGCATGCTCCCTGATCTTCCGGAGGGAAAATTCAAATATTTGGGCAATACCTCCATTGCCGGTACTTATCTGTGCACTCTTTCTCAAAAAATGCGTGAAGAAGCAGAAGACATAGCTGAAAAAATGACATATATAGAGCTGTCAGTCTCACGATCATTTATGGATGAATATGTCTCCGGCCTGTTTATTCCACATACAAACATAGATGCATTTCCAAATGTTAAAAGCCTGCTCAAAAAATAGTCCTTTCTTCCTGACAGTTATATCCCCCCGACTCTTGTACGTTACATTGATGATGATTAACTCTGAAGGCAGGGCCTCCCTTATTCGTGTCATCTGAAAGCAGGTGTTAATTATTAATGTGATTTTGTTATAATAAAAGAGGTGATTTTTTATTAGTTATCCCCTATTTATTCCGGGATGCGTCAGCAAATAACTCAGTATACTGACGCTCCTTATACGCAGAATTTTTTCTAATTTAGAGTTAATTATGTTACTGGAAGTTATTCTCCGGGAAAGAGAGAACTGACATGGAGAGAAAAAAGGTCCTTTTAGTTGATGACAGCACAGTAATTGTACAGCAGCTGCAAAAGATCCTCGAAGATTCTAACCTGTTTGAAGTTGTCGGCCACGGGAAAAACGGTGCTGAAGGGATACAGCTCTTCTCATCATTAAAACCTGATATTGTCTGCATGGATCTTATAATGCCTGTGATGGACGGACTTCAGGCCATAAGGACAATAATGAGCCTTAATAAAGAGGCAAAAATAGTTGTTGTATCCTCCGCCGCGGGTGCAAGCGAAAAGACCACCGAGGCCATTAATTTCGGTGCAAAAAATATAATTGCAAAACCGTTCGAGCCGGAAATTATTATAGATATACTTGACAATCTGTAAGGGCGTGGATAAGGGATAACAACATGGCGGTAAAATATTTCGGTCAATATCTTTTGGAAAAATGCATTATTAAATCGCATGAACTTATCGATGTTGTAAAATATCAAGCTACAAAGAATCTCAAGTTCGGCGAATACGCCCTCTCAAAAGGCTATCTTAATGAGAACGATATGGCGAGGATAACAAATCTGCAGAAGCGCGTAGATAAAAAAATCGGTGAAATCGCTCAGGACATGGGTATCCTGACTCCCGAGCAGGTGGAAGAGATATTGACCATGCAGCAGAATGATCATATTCTTCTGGGAGAAGCATTGATCCAAAAAAAATATCTGACCAGGGATGACGTTGAAAGAGAGCTGTCATTATTTAATAAAGACCAGGGCATATATGAAACCGGCGTAATATTAACACCTGAAGGGGTCAAAAACCCGGACATTGTTAAGGATATTGTTGACCTGAGCCAGAAAATGCTTCAGCGCATGGCTATGCCGCATGCCAAAGTCAGCAAGGGCTTTATAAGCAGTGATGAACCCCGGAGGAACTTCCTGATGATCAGGATATCTTTATCCGGTCATATTAAGTATGAGTATATTCTCTCCCTGACCAATGAAATATCAAGGCTGGTTACCTGCGCTGTATTAGGTTCAGAGGTCAAGGGTAATATGCGGGATATCATCGCCGACGGTGTCAAGGAATTCTGCAATATTGTATGCGGCAATATTGTAGCCAAACTGTCGCAGAAGGGCAAAAACGTGGATATCTCACCGCCTGAAGAAATCTGCTTTTCCGACAATGGATACGGCATTCTGAAAGGAAATAAAGCAATTTACTATCCTATTGTTTCTCCCGGTGGAGACAGCGCCCTGATCCTGCTTGAGGGATGAACTGCAAAAACGATACTTGAGTTATTTCTTCCAGAGTTTCTTTTCAAGCTTTAAAAGTGCGAGATAATGTTCCCTCAGCTGATCGGGAAGTTCATTCAACAGTGCGAATATCTCTTTTTTGGATGGTGATTTCCGCCGCGCATGCTTATATTTGGACGGCTCTTCACAAACTGCGGCAGCCCTTCCCTCTCCTTTCTTGAAGAAATCAACAATTGGCACATTCAATGCCCTTGCAATCTGCTCAAGGGATTTTTGCGTAAACCTTCTTTTGCCGCTTTCGAGCTGATTTATATAGCCCTGCGACAGTCCGCTTCTTAAAGCTACTTCTTCCTGTGTAAGTTTCATTCCGACTCTTACTTTTTTAAGGTTTTCACCAACAATATTATTTTTCTTCATTATGAAATCCTATAACACAGCAGCCTCTCATAACAATTACTCAGAGCTTTATTTCTTGACATTTAAAATTGCACTGTGTAATAATTAGGAAAAATCCGGACAGTTGTAATATAATCACTTGAAGGCAAAGCCGACCGGTATTTCAGTTTTTATTATTGGAAGTTCGAGGGTGGGGGCCAAAAACAGCATACTATCCAACTAAAAAAACACTATTAATATTATACACAAATGCATTGTAAAAAAAATATCCTCATAATTGATGATCAGTTAGCTCCAAGAGAGGCGATCAGAATGATCCTGGAGACAAAGTACGCGGTTACGGCCGTTACCGGAGCGGCAGAAGCATACAAATACTTGGCCGGAAATTCCGTTGACCTTATATTGCTTGATATAAGGATGCCGGGAATAGACGGAATCACCGCCCTTAAAGAGATCCGAAAAAACTACCCTGAAATACAGGTTATTTTGTTGAGCGCGTATATACCTCCTGAGAGCGCCCAGAAAGCTTTTGAACTGGGGATCTATGGATATCTCATGAAACCATTTGATAAAGATGACCTTTTTGACATTGTCAACAGTGCACTCAGTGAACAAGAATAATCGGCAATTCTGACTTCAGCACAATAGAAAGTGTGATTAGTAAACAGGCCCACTACCTCCTGATCCACATAATCGACTGATATTACATTTTGTTAAAGCTTTTCAGTTTGAGGTATAACTGAAATCCCTCAAGGTTTCCCTATAAATGTGTCGTATGTGGATCAGTCGCCAGTTTATCCGCCTGGTAGTGTGGCGGAAAGGCCCGTTTATCTATTCAGATGCGCAGGAGGGTTGAGCCCTCCTGAGGTTTACCCGCCTTTGGAGGGCGGGCAAGCCCATGTACCACAAGGGTACAGGGCAGGCAGGTCCGACACCTTCCCATGTTTTTTTATACTACATTTTCAGACGTTCCAATTCCCTGCAAAATATAAAACTGCAAGCAGGATATAGTATTTGAGCGGTTTTTTTTATCCCGGCACTTCGGGATAAAAACCTCGGAGTCGATTCGACGAGAATGAGCGA
>VAPC010562276.1_pt1 | contig 33675 bp, 33 predicted proteins | sample 3395121 | NCBI WGS metagenome assembly VAPC01 (sample SAMN08290434, study PRJNA428436) | hydrothermal vent metagenome | isolation source: Deep-sea hydrothermal vent chimney | place: Indian Ocean: Southwest Indian Ridge | depth 1711 m m
TAGGGGTGGTTGAAGTCGAATAACATTGTTGTCGAGCCCACCCTTACCTATGAGCAGTCCCTTCTCGCGACAAACTTCCATGACAGTTAGGATCTCTTGGGTTGCGGGTTCCTTTGTTTCTTGGTCACGAACGAGTTCGACACCCAGCATCAACCCCTGACCGCGAATTTCACCAACTATCTTGTGGTCCTGCTGGAGTTCCTCCAGCTTCTTTTTGAAATGAGCTCCAAGGGTAGCCGCCTTTTCCAGATACTTCTCTTCCTGAATAATCTCAATCACAGCAACAGCTGCAGCACACGATAGTGGGTTTCCACCAAATGTTGCGAATGCATCGGTCACAAGAAAGTCCTCCGCTATCTCAGGACGAGTGATGAAACCAGCAATTGGAATCCCACTCCCAAATCCCTTTGCCATGGTGATGACATCCGGTTCAACACCTGTTTGTTGAATTCCCCACCATTTACCTCCAGTCCGACCAAAACCAGTCTGGACCTCGTCAGAGATATAATAGCCACCATACTCCTTCACAATCTCACTCACAATCTGGAAGTATTCTGCAGGAGGTTGGACTATTCCACCAACTCCTTGGATGGGTTCAGCGATGAATGCAGCAATCTTGTTGTTCGTCTGAGTACGAATCACTTCCCTGAGATAGTGAGCACACTCCATGTCACATCCTGGATGTTCTTTACCAAATGGACATCGGTAACAATAACCATACGGGGTGAATCGAATCCCCGGGGGATGAGCCTCAGCAAATGTACGCCATCCTGCAGTTGAGAGCTCCCTGGCTAGTGTTGTTCGACCGTGATAACCCCTCTGACAAGCGACAATGTATGGATTTCCAGTGAATTTACGAAGCATAGCAATTGCAGCTTCGTTCGCTTCCGAGCCACTGTTAACAATAAATGAACTTGTCAGTCCACTTGGTGCAATCTCAGCTAGCTGTTTTACTAGCACAGCATATGGAATTGTAGAGTAGAGAGAACTAGTGTACACCAGACGTTCAGCTTGCCACTGTATTGTGGATACGTACTTTGGATGATTGTATCCTGTGATTGTGGTGCAGATTCCTGCAAACAGGTCGATATACTCTTTCCCTGCAGAGTCCTTCAAGACTGCACCCTCACCATCAACAAAGAGGACAGGATCTTCATAATAGTGAGATACTGCCGGGGCGAGGTGTTTTTTCTCAATCTCTAAGATCTCTTTCTGAGAGTATTTTCTTGTAAGGTCCTTTGGGACCAGTTTTTCATCCACCATTGTCACCACTTCATTTTCAGGGAACACTGCTAAGATTATCCTCCATAAGTCCTTTTAGGGACGTAGTATTACCATCAAAAAGCTGGAGGAAAATCGAATCATGTCTTCAAACCATTTGGAAATCGAGTTCGCAGGAATCACGTTCAAAAATCCGTTCATGTTATCTTCTGCACCACCCACTATGGACCCTCGTCATATCCTTCGAGCTGCGCGGCTTGGATGGGGAGGGGTTGTGATGAAAACTGTCACAGAGGAACCCACTGTTGACCCCCGAACTAGACTTGGAGTTCTCCGTAAGAACGGGAAAGCAATTGGGATGAATAACATTGAGCTTTTGTCCCGTAAACCTTTGAAGACTTGGACTGAGGACTGGATCCCTAAGATAAAGAAAGAGGCTCCAGAGGATTTCATTTTCATTGCTAGCATAATGAGTAGTCCCGAACCAGAAGGATGGACAGCACTTGCAGAAAGCATGTCCCAGACAGGAGCAGATGCTATCGAGCTAAATGTTTCTTGTCCTCATGGGTCGCCTGAGAAACACATGGGTGCATTCATTGGTCAAGACCCAACACTAGTTGAACAAGTGACTAAGGCAGCCAAGAAAGGGACCGACCTCCCAGTATTAGTGAAATTGACTCCTAATGTGACCGATATGGTGCCTATCGCTGAGGCTGCAGTGAGGGGCGGAGCTGATGCCCTATCAGCAATTAATACAGTAGAGTCATTGATCGGAATTGACATCGAAACAGCTACTCCACTTCCCATTGCATACGGAGTAGACAAGAAAGAGCAGCTCAGCACATACGGTGGGTTCTGTGGACCTGCGGTGAAACCACTCGGTCTACGTTTTGTATCACAGATAGCTAAAGCACTTCCTGACATCCCAATTTCAGGAATTGGTGGTATTGAAGACTGGACCAGCGCTACAGAATATCTTATGGTAGGAGCCAGTACCCTTCAGATCTGTACAGCTGCCATGTGGCATGGTTTCTCAATTATCAAGGGTCTAAATGAGGGGCTTACTAAGTTCTTAGAAAGAAAGGGTTACAAGACTCTTGATTCAGTTGTTGGCAAAGCACTACCCAAAATCACCACATGGACAGCCCTCAGCAAACTACCTCCACTTGTGGCGGGTGTAATTGACGAAAAATGCACTGCGTGTAAGAAATGCGTTATTGCCTGTGCTGATGGAGGATTTCTAGCCATTCAGATGAGGGAGAAGGTAGCAGTCATCAACAACGAGAAATGTGATGGTTGTGGACTATGTGCTGTAGTATGTGAAGATGATGCGATTGAGTTCATTCATACAAATTGACAGTACACAAGAATCAAATAGACATCGAAGCGACTATTGAATTCCGAACTGGAAGTGACCATCTTGACAGTAGAAGTTGTAAAGAACTACATCAATGGAAAATGGGTAGAATCTAAGGCTAAGGAAACACGAGATGTGTTCAATCCAGCCACTGGTGAGGTGATAGCCAAGACTCCCATGAGCACAAAGGAAGAAACCCATGAGGCTATAGCAGCTGGAAAGGCGGCATTTGATCGGTGGCGAGCAACACCAGTTTTCACAAGAGTTCGTCATCTAAACAGAATCAGAGATGCTTTTGAGGAGAATTTTGAGGAACTCTCAAAGATTCTTACAATGGAACAGGGTAAAGCAATTGATGAGTCGCGTGGAGAATACCGTCGTACTATAGAAAATCTAGAGTGTGCTACTAGTGTTCCATCACTCCAGATGGGCTACAACACTGAGGATATATCAGCGGGAATAGATGAGATGGTCATTAAGCAACCTATGGGCGTATTCTTCTGTGTCGCTCCATTCAACTTCCCAGGAATGGTTCCCACTTGGTTTTGGCCGTTTGCGATTGGAGTTGGAAACACCTACATCGTGAAACCCTCAGAACAAGTACCATTGAGTCAAGTCAAGCAATTTGAGATCATTCATGAAATCGGGTTGCCAAGAGGCGTGTTAAACATGGTCCATGGCGGACCAGAAGCTGTAAACGCACTTCTAGAGAGCCCGGATACTATAGGTATGTCTTTTGTCGGTTCTTCTCCAATTGGTAAGCTCTTATACAAGAAAGCTGGAGAACAAGGAAAACGTGCTCAAGTTCAGGGCGGTGCGAAGAACTTCCTCACTGTGATGCCTGATGCAGATTTGGAACGAACTGTTCCTGCACTCATCACCTCGTTTTATGGTTGTGCAGGTCAACGCTGTCTAGCAGGTGGTGTGCTTTTGGCTGTTGGTGACATTTACGAACCTCTGAAGAAGGCAATTGTTGAAGCAGCCAAGAAATATAGTGTTGGTAGTGGACTTGAAGAAGGAGTCCAAATGGGTCCATTGGCTTCTAAGAAGGGAATGGAAAGTGTCCTTGGATATATTGAGAAAGGACTCAAGGAAGGTGCAGAATTGCTGCTAGACGGGCGTGGAGTTGAGGTTCCAGGATATCCAGGGGGATATTTCGTTGGACCAACAATATTCGATAAAGTTACACCAGATATGGCGATTGCTCAAGAGGAGATTTTCGGACCAGTCATTCCGATAGTTCGTGTAAAGGATCTTGATGAAGCTATAGACATTGTTGATGCTAATCCATATGGAAACGCATCATCTGTTTTCACTTCAAGTGGAAAGACTGCCCGAGATTATCAGTATAGAGTGAAGGCCGGAAACATCGGCATCAATATTGGAGTTGTAGCACCCATGGCAACATTTCCATTTTCAGGAATGAAAGACTCATTCTTAGGAGACCTTCACGGACAAGGTCAGGATGCTGTTGACTTTTTCACTGAGAACAAAGTTGTCGTCACTCGATGGTTCTAGCTGGTCTGAAGGTGATATAATTGGAGCTTGGAACCTTTGGTGCAATCCTGAAGTTTGCAATGGATATCGAACAAGAAGTTATCACTTTCTACGGGTCAGCAAACGGTGAAGTGAAGGATCAGAAGTTATTGGATCAATTCCAAGATCTTCAAAAACGTGGGCAGAAACGAATCAAGACTTTGGAACGGATTCGAAGAGAGAACGTGACCGAGATGATTCTTGAACCCATTACCGGGTTAGATTCTGAGAACTATAAACTATCAACAGAGAGGTCATCTAGTGCAGAAGAAAAGGACCTTCAAGAGTTAGCAGTTAGTATAGAGAAGACACTCCAAGAGTTCTACACTCATGCTGCTGCTAAGCTTGATTTCTTGATCGAAGTTGCTTATTCCTTCGAGTTACTTGCTGAAGCAAATGAAAATGCAATAGAACGTCTATCATAGAGTTGGAATTCTGCGTTAGTCACTATTGTTATTGGAGTATTAAACAACGACCAATAGTTCACATAGTAGAAGGCCTCATGATGTCTATCTGGTTTGTGCATGTAAAGTCTACAAAGGTTGATTATCTGTTGCAGGCTCTGTCTTGTCTTCTGTGTTCTCCTCCCACCATGCCCTTTGTTCATTGGCACCCTTCCAAGGAACTGTCACCTCAGACACAGGAAATCTCCACAATAATAGAAGACCCACAATCATCATTATTGGTAATGGAAAATTATAACCAAATGCACCATAAATCCCCACGGTAATAATCCATAGAGCATACATAGCAAAAAAAGGTGCCTCACTAATGACGGCACCCGCAGCTGTCCGTCCTCTTGTCGTCTTTCCTCGATAATATCGAGTTATCTGGTACACAAAAGCAACTCGAAACATCAAGAATGGAATCATACCCATCAAATAAAATGGATTAATAAATTCAAACCTAACGTTATATCCATCCATGTAAATTACCCATAGTATTGATGTAATAGAGAGAGATGAGTCATACCCAAAATCGTACCCCGCCACAGCAGCTGGTGCAAGAAATGCAATTAGTGCCATCAGGATTGCGATGATCGATGCTCTTTTTGAATCAGTTTCACCAATGTGTGCCAATTCAGCCTCTTTCACGACGTCTCCCATCTAATCCTCTCAACTTTATTGCTAAGCAGGAGATTATGAACTCTGTGTTCTACGTTATTTGCTATTGTGGAACTAATCTAATCGCATTGAAGTCCGTCCTGATCTCATTGAGCTGAGATGTTAGTTTCAGGTAGTTTTCATCGTCATGCAGAGTTCTGGTTTTATGCTGATAATCATCATCACTAACATAATTGACCATGTAGTAGCTCTCGTGGGGATTCTCTATACTTTTCCACCGGCCGATTACGTCAATGCCATGTTGTTCATACAGCTTACGGAATCCGTTCCGAAGTTCATCCATTTTCTCTACAGAGTCTTGTTTTACCTTAGTATGATATAACATTACGATTGTCATAATGGGTCACCGTGAACTATCTTTATCTAGCCTGTTTAATATTTTAGGGAAGAATAGAAATCTTGATTCGATCCCCACTCACACCACCAAAACTAACTCATATCTCTTGATTAATCACTCTTCAGCATTTTATCTTTGGGGGGTATACATTGAAATGCGTCAACAGTTCTGCAATGCAATGTTTGAGCTAGTGATTCCAAATGAAACCAGTTGAACTAATAATTGCAGGTGCTGGAGATCGGGGAAGCGTCTATGCGTCTTATGCAAAGGCACATCCGAAAAAAGCCAAGATTATCGGAGTAGCAGAACCCCGCGATTTCTATAGGGAGAGGATGGTAAAGGAACACAACATCCCAGAAGATAATGTTTTCACTGACTGGAAGACCCTTGCAAAAAAAGACAAATTCGCAGATGCTGTCATAATTGCTACACGAGACCATATGCACAAGGACCCTACATTGGCATTTGCAAAGAAGAAATATCATATCCTTCTGGAGAAACCGATGGCTCCCGATGAGAAAAGTTGTAAAGAAATCGCGAAAGCGGCTCTGTCTTCGAAAATCATCTTTGCAGTGGGTCATGTCTTGCGATATACAAGGTACACTCAGAAACTGAAGTCCATCATTGAGTCAGGATTCATTGGAGATGTTGTAAGTGTTCAACGCCTGGAGCCCGTTGGATACTGGCATCAAGCACATTCATTCGTCAGAGGAAACTGGAGAAAAGAAAAAGAATCAGCGTTCATGCTACTTACTAAATCATGTCATGACTTGGATTGGATTCGGTACATTATCGGCAAGAAATGTACGACAGTTTCGTCATTTGGGTCTCTTACGCATTTCCAAAGTGAGAACAAACCTGAAAATGCAGGTAGCAATTGTATGGAGTGTGAATATGAAGACCAGTGTCCATATTCCGCAAAGAGAATCTATCTCAAGCTCTTAGAACGTGGAAAAACAGGTTGGCCAGTCAATGTGATTACGACCGAGCTTACAAAGGGCGGCATCATTCGAGCCATTAGAAATGGCCCCTATGGGCGTTGCGTCTATGATTGCGACAATGATGTTGTAGACCATCAGGTAGTCAATATGGAATTTGAGGGTGGAGAAACTGCTTCATTCACAATGACAGCCTTCACCAAGGCTAGGCAGAGAGAAACTCGAATTTTTGGAACATGTGGAGAAGTATATGGAAATGGAACGAAAATCCAGGTGTATAACTTCTTGACAGGTGCTAGGGAAATCATTGACACGTCTGAAGAAGATCCCGCATCACTCGCAGACCATGGCGGTGGGGATTATGCCCTAATTGATGCCTTTGTATCTGCAGTTGGCGAGAATGATCCCAGTAAAATTCTCTCGGGACCTGAAGAAACCTTGGAAACTCATTTGATGACTTTTGCCGCTGAGCGGAGTAGGAAAGAAGGCAAGACAATCAATCTGTAATCTAGTGACCCTCAAGATAATCATTTCACAGCCCGATGGATAGCAACAGAGCCAAACGTCATTGTAACATAGTTCACTTTTGAAAAACCAGAATCATATAGGATATTGGAAAGCGTTTCAGCATTGAAGAATCGAGGAACAGTATGAGCAAGATATGCATAGCCCGTCTTGGAACCTGAGATGAGCCTACCTAGTAGTTTAATGATCTGTTTGGTGTAAAAACGGAATGCAATTCTAAGGGGTGTCAACGATGGTTGGCTGGTTTCAAGATTAATGAAACGACCTCCAGGTCTCAAAACACGGCGAAACTCTTGAAGAAATGTGATTAATCGGTCTTTAGTTGGAGTGATGTTTCTTGTCGCAAAGGAAATTATCACTAAATCAAAGGTGTCATCAGGGAACGGTAGCTGCATAGAATCCGCGAGAGATATTGTGACATCCTCGAGCGCCTCCTTTTCTCTAGCCTTCGAGAGCATGGGAAATGAAAAATCGGATACTACAATCTTGGTTTCAGGACTAGCGTGTTTCATTAGTTTTGTTGCCATGTCCCCTGTCCCACTACACACCTCTAACCAAAGTGCACCATCCCCAACTGCTGCAACCTGAGCTGCTCTTTTCCTCCAAGGGATATCAAGGCCAAAAGTGAGAACATGGTTGATTAGTTCATAGTGATGCGCAACCTCTGAGAATACCTTGAGAATTCCTTTGCTCATCTGGTAAGCATCCTTAATGGAATAATGAAGTGTTTCATTGATAATGTTGGCCATTGGTACTCCAAATATGCAGAAACAATGTAAGTAATATCAGACTGATTGTTATCAATAATTCTCAGGAATGAGTCCAATGAGAGAGAGAAATGAAGAGATAGGTAGACGATGGTATGAGGAAATGTGGAGCAAACCAGACCTCAGTGTGGCTGATGAGATTATTGACGAAAATTACGACCCCGAGTGGGTATCAATAGATAAAGTTGGACCGGATCAGGTCAAACATGAGATTAAGTACTTCAGATCAGTCTTCCCAGACCTCAAGTATGAGATAATCGAAATCAGTGGCGATGATGAGAAGGTCTGGATTAGGTATAAAGCAACAGGAACTCACAAAGGAAATGCTTGGGGATTTGGACCTACTGGGAAAACCGTTGAATTTGAGGGAGCAACTATTCTCTACATAAACCCCAAGGGGATGATAGTAGACAGGTGGGGTGCATTTTGTTTCTATGATATTCTCACAGACCTAGGACTCACACCACCCTTCTGGGAACTGAGCGAGAAATTCAAGGACACACAAATCTAATTGTTCGATAATTTGCTCATTGAGAGTCGACAAATTCAGCAACTCTATTAAGGCTTAGACTCGCCAAGCATTCTGAGAGAGGCTTGACATTGTCAGAGTACTTGGATATCCTAAAAGAAGAGGTCAAGTCGGTCGAAGCAGCCCTCAGGGAGTTCCTTGATAGCAAAATCGATAATGCAGCTAAACTGAGTTCTTGGCACAAACAGTACTATGAGAATATCAAGGAGTATATGACCCGAGGTGGAAAGAGACTTCGTCCGATTCTTGTTGTGGTAGGTTTCAAAGCAATCAAAGAAAATGTGGATATTGACCATCTGTATCGAGCAGCCTGTTCAGTTGAAATACTACACAACGGGTCCCTCTTGCACGATGACCTTATTGATCACGATGAAACTAGACGTGGCGGGAAGACGTTTCATGCCACCTATCGAGATATCTCTTCTGAGCGAGGAGATGGTAAAGAGATTGCCTTTGATTATGGAATGACAATGGCAATTCTAGGTGGTGACTCTCTCATCAATCTTGGAGCAGAAGCAATTACTGCTGCAAAATTGGATGCAGACGTCGGAGTGTTGTGCCAGCATTATTACCAATTTGCCTATTCCAACCTTGTAGACGGTGTCTTACTAGAGATGAATATGATCACTGACGAAGATTCGACCTCTGAGATGTATCTCCAGATGGTTCGAATGAAGACCGCGGTTCTATTTGATAGGTCTTTGATGATGGGTGCAGCTATGGCCCGTGCTAGCGAGTCACAACTACACGCGTTTATGGAATTCGGGATCAAAGTTGGACAAGCATTCCAGATCCAAGATGACATCCTAGGATCTTTCGGGGATGAGGAGAAGACTGGAAAATCTACATCTGGTGACATTCGAGAGGGAAAGAAGACCATGCTCGTCTTCGAAACTTATGATAAGGCAACTCCAGTACAAAGGAAGGAGTTTGATGAGCTACTTGGTAAGGATGGAATGAGTGACCATGATGTGGATAGGGTAAGAGCCATCTTTCGTGAATCTGGCGCATTGAAAGCATGTCAGGAACAGATGAATCATCTGCTAACAACAGGACAAGCTGCGCTGGACAATGCAGAACCATCTCTGAATCCGAAATACAAAAACTTCCTCATTGAGATGTCAAACTTTCTTGTGCAACGTGATTACTAGAATGCAACCGACTGAATGCGTGATAGACAATACTTATCGAAAATTGATGATTAAGATGAAAATTGAGGTGTTTGAGTGACTAGTTTTAGTGTAATTGGAATATATGTTGATGATATTGATAAAGCAAAGGAATTCTATTGTGACTGGCTGGGTTTCGAAGTAGAAAATACATACGACGACGGATGTATAATTCAGTTGAAGAGTAAAGGTCCTACAGTTATTCTTGAGAAAGTGGATAAACCAGCCAACCCAGTATATCCCGGCGGACCACAAGTCGTATTGTGTGTTGCAACGGACAACATCGAGAAGAGATCTGAAGAACTCAAGGCCAAAGGAGTCAACTTCATATCCGATGGTCCTCAACCCTTTCCAGCAGGACGTTTCATGGCTATGAAGGACCCTGCAGGTAACACCCTTGAACTTCTTGAATTCAAGAGAGACTGAAGTCATCTGACATAGGGTCCCATCATCAGTATCCACGAACCATCTTTAGAAGGCCCTGTAGGATATAGAAGTGCAGCAACTCCAAATAGAATCAATACTATACCAGTGAGGATAATCGGACTTAGCAAGTTCTCGTAATTGGTAAATTGAATGCTTTGACCTGTATATGCGGCTAGAGAAATGTACATTGCTATTATGAGGACAAAAGTCACGATTGCTAATCCAACCCACATGACAATCCGTCCAATGAACCGCCGTAGAGGTTTCTGCTCTGTCTCCTTTTGTTGTTCTTCTCCCCTCTCGTTCATTGTATATCCAATTACTCAAGAAATGAAATAAACATTTGGAGAAAATCAGGTGCTTATTCCTCGAGCTTTTTTCCGATAGAGTATGCATCTGCTACTACATCACCCAGTGTCCAGTATTGACGAGCTGGGTTTGTGAAGAGTAGAGGCGCAACCCTCCACCAGCGGTGAAATGGGTTGGATTATCGCAGGACTCGTTGGAGTTATAGTGGTTCTCATAATTTTCATAGTTGTACAGAATCGAAAAACCTAGTATTTGTAAGAAGGGCGCAAAATTATGGTTTTGCGCCTTGTCTTATTTTTGCTTGAAACATGACTGAGCTTCTCGCCTGAAGGTTTCCAGTTTTTTCGAAGTCTTCGTCAACTTGAACTAGGATCTTCTTGATCTTACTATGTAGATAACGGAAACTAATCCTAGCACACTTACAGTTCCAACAATGAGATAAGTTGAGAATTGAATTCCTTCTTGACCGTCTTCTGTTGAGGATGCATCAACCAGCCATCGAGATACTTTCAGGAGAAGACCCCACTCTGAATCAGGATCGTTCAGGTAATCATATAGAGTGGTTCCATCTCTACTGTCACCCTCCTCGTACTCAGGATGAGGACTAGAGAGAAATACTGTTCCCTCTCCATAGGTCAGGGCAATCATACCTGGTCTATCATTAGATGGATAGGTGGAAATTGGAATAACATTGGACATGTCATCGCTGTAGAAATACGATGAGTCCCAGTACATAGTTTGGTAAGATTCAGGTTCAGTTGTAAGATCAGGACCAGTTGAGTTACGATTAACGTACATCTCTGTGAGATATATTCCAGAACCATTGATTGCATTGCTATACGTTCCATTGAACAAACCTAGACCTGCATTTGTACCGAACATTGAACCCCCACAAATACCAAAGTATGAACCACCATTTCTCACGAAATCTCGGACAATGTCTAATCCTTCATCTCCTAGCGATTGAAAATAGATTGGAGCTGAACCACCGGGAAAAGCGATGAGATCATATGAGTCCAACGTACCATTCTGAATTTGAAAGGCATATACGATGTTAACAGTGGCGTTCATCCAGAGAAACATATTCTCAAGCGCTTGTGTTGAGGAGCTCAGTACTCCTACGTCCCCGTATACAGCCACATTAATGTCACTCAAGTCAGATGGACTAGATGAAAGCTCCTGAGATACTCCGCTTCCATCAGGTATTGTTGTTAGAACAATGAATAACAATATGACAATTGTAAATGTTGCTTTGCGATTTCTGGGAGAAACAATCTGCGTAAACATCTGAATCCTAACAGAATCTGCATCAGTTTCTTTTAATGTGGTAGTTCTAAGCAATAATTCAAAAAATAGTAATTAGATGGATTGGAAAAATAGACAACAAAGGATGGAGGTTCAGCCTTCTATTGATTCAGGAAATGTTTTATGATTCATATGAATCTCGAATATTATAGGAGACTTTCATGAGACACTTTTTGATTGACACTGATACTGCTTCTGATGATGTTGTGGCTTTGTTAATGGCCTTAAGGGAACCATCCGTTAGAGTGGAAGCGATTACCGTAGTGGCTGGTAATTGCCCCTTAGAAATCGGTGTGAAGAATGCTTTGATCTCGGTTGAAAGGGCAGGAACTTACGTCCCCCCTGTTTATGCTGGGATGCCACAACCCTTACTCCGTGATCTAGTGACAGGTGAACATGTACATGGCCAGGATGGCTTGGGGAATCAGAATCTGCCATCCCCTGCCTTAGAGAAACAATCTGATCATGCGGTTGATATGATCATTGAAATGTCTCGTCGTTTTCCAGGGGAGCTAGAGATTATTACTCTGGGCCCACTAACCAATCTGGCAATGGCCATTTTGAAAGAACCCACACTCCCCGACATGATAAAAAGGGTCTATATTATGGGCGGCGGCGGACTGGGACCGGGAAACATTACCCCTGTTGCGGAATTCAACTTCTATGTAGATGCAGAAGCTGCTCACATAGTCATTCAATCGAAGTTGGTAAAAACAGTGATTGGGTATGATGTTTGCTTGGAAGAAACTTTCATCAATCCCTTAGACATTACCCATTTGAATTCGTTGGGGTCTTTGGGCGAGTTTGTTATTCGATCAGTGAAAACAGTGATTGAGTACCATAAAAGTTTGGGAAAGGATGGGTTTGGTCTACCCGACCCGACCGCAGTTGCCGTTGCTTTTTACCCAGACATCGTTACCAAGCAGTTTGATGTCTATGGGTACATGGAATATAAGAGTGAGAAAGCCTATGGACAATTCATCATCGACCAACTTCATGCAACCGGCAATCCGCCCAATGTAACTGCAATCACAGAAATCGACGCCAGGAAATTTAAAGAAAAATTGTTCAAGGCATTATCGTAGGGATGGGTCAGATTCAAAATGAAGATCATTAATTTTGGTTCTCTCAACATAGACCATGTATATCAAGTTGAGCACTTTGTTCATCCAGGTGAGACCATCCCCAGTTCGGGCTATCAGATGTACAGCGGTGGTAAGGGGCTTAATCAATCTATAGCGCTGGCTCGAGCAGGTGCGAACGTACATCATGCAGGAAAAATCGGGTGTGGGGGTGAACATCTGCTAACCAAACTGAGTGAGTCTGGAGTGGATACCACGCTTATCACGATAGGAGAGGCACCCACAGGACACGCCATAATCCAGGTTTCACCAGATGGCGAGAACTCAATTATTGTGGAAGGGGGAGCAAATCGAACTATCACTCCATCGGATGTAGACCGAGTATTGAGTACCATTTCCGATAATGATTGGCTTTTGCTTCAGAACGAGATCAATGCCATTAGCTTAATTCTCGAGGCGACCCGAAACCGCTCCTTTTCTGTTGTCTTCAACCCGGCTCCAATGACCCCAGATATTCAACATCTTCCACTAGAACTGGTTGATATACTTATCATCAATGAGGTAGAAGGTGCAAGTCTGACGAATGAACATCAACCAGACGCCATTCTCGATTCGTTGCTCAAAAAATATCCTGCCATGCAAGTAGTTCTTACTTTGGGTAAATTGGGCGCAATATATGTAGACAAGAATCAGCGTATACATCAGGAAGGATTCAAAGTCGAAGCTGTTGACACCACAGCTGCAGGTGATACACTCATTGGCTTTTTTATCGCATTGTTGAGTTCGGGCTCGCAAGTTGATGAAGCACTGCGAATTGCCTGTCGGGCTTCATCTATTTGTACAACTCGACCAGGAGCGGCTAACTCCATACCCCTTATTGACGAAGTTTACGAGTAATCAACTCAATCTAAATTGGAGCAATATGGTCAGCTTGGAAACACCTTTCTTCTTGTGTGTCGTAACTTCCTACTATGAGTGATAGTTCCACAGCTTCAGTTGGTCAGCACTTTCTAGATTATGTAATGAAACGCTTTCAATATCTGAAGCAACAAGGAGAGCGAGCTTTCAACCAAGTGAAAAATGAGGAGGATTTGTTTCTTCTTCTGGATAAGGAATCTAACAGCATCGCGATAATGATTCGTCATCTTGCGGGAAATATGAAATCTAGATGGACAGATTTTCTGACAACTGATGGGGAGAAGCCATCTCGAGATAGACGCAGTGAATTTGATCAAACTTTCACAGGATCCAAAGACGAACTGCTGAAGAACTGGGAGAGTGGTTGGGCATGTGTTTTTGATGCACTTTCTGAGCTAACACCTGATGACCTTATGAAAAGCGTGTTCATCAGGAAGAAACAGTATTCGGTTTTAGAAGCAATAGGGGATCATCTGACACATTACTCGGTTCATATCGGTCAAATAATCTTCCTTACAAAGCATATTGTGTCTGATTCTTGGGACTATCTAACTAAGCCTCGATATAAACGAAATACAATGGATGAACGATAGTTTCTCAGAGAGAGAATCACTTGGATTTTGAAAAAAAATAACAAAGGATGGAGCTTCACCAATAACACCTTGACAACACTGGTTCTGTGCGTATTATCGCAACTGTTTCCTGCTCTTGACACTATCAAAATATTAAGTTCATACGATAAATACTATAGAACACGTGAAAATAGTATTGAAGAGCAGTTGACTCCAAATGGTTGAATTCATTCCTATTGACATGAATATTCACAAATCCATCATTACCACGTTAAATGAGGAATACTTCGATTGGGTTGCTAAACAGTTCTCGGAGCAGTTTGATTTAGATATATTCTCGATACTGAAACAAAATGTACAGGAATATGCTGAGAATAGTGTCGCAGAGCTTGAATCCTATATTCCACCGAATGGAATTTGCTACTTGATGCAAATGAGTGGGAAAATTGCAGGAATGGGGGCTATCAGAAAACTGCATGAGAAAATCGGTGAGATCAAACGGATGTATATTCGACCTGATTTCCGGGGGAATGGGCTCGGAAGGGAACTCTTACAACAATTATTGAGGGATAATATGGAGCTTGGCTTCTCCACGATTCGCCTTGATACTGTACGCTTTATGACAGTGGCACAGAATCTCTATCGTTCTTCAGGATTCATTGAGAGAGAGGAATATCCTGAGAGTGAGATACCATCTCACCTACGACATATGTGGTTGTTTTTCGAGAAGAGTGTTTGACGAAACTAATAATGATACAATTGATGAACGATACTTTCTCTGAGTTACTTTCTCGTATAGGAATCATCTTGCCATCTATAAAACACTCACACGGAAAATCACTTGATTTTAAAAAATAAACACCAAAGGATGGACGTAGCGGTTCAATAATACTCCAGATAGATATAGGTTAGTAGTATCTTGTGAAAGGATTCCTAGAACAATAACCGGGCTACAGCTGAATTGCGATCAGAAAGAGTATAATCATTTTCTAAACCGTTAGATGCACGTCCTTCAAGTCCAATCATATATGAATCGGGAATAAAAAAAGTCAAAGGAAAGAAGATTCGCAAGGTCGCGTTTTCAACTTCCGTATCAAAACCGTGCGGATTTCTAACGCCGTTCTGAAATGTGCAAGCATAGATATGGGCTGTAACGTCGTTGAGCCCCTTGGCTACAACATTTATCCGATATAAAAAGAGGTGATACGACCGTTCAGAGTCTTCGGTCTGAATTACACCTGCTACAGTTAACTCAAGTACAATGTACTGAGCCTCCGCAAATGACCTGATTTGAACTATGTCAAAATTAGGATCAGTGACATCACCAGAAATGTCAGTATGTATGATATTGGTTCTGTGGACTGGTAAATGGCTGATAGTTGGAATGCCTATCAAGAGTATGATAAATGCCACCACTGTAAGTAAGACTTTTTTCTTACTAGTGAGATACACAGTTCTTCGTTGAACCACTGAGAAATACCCCTCCCTAAAATAAAGGAGTGGGACCTTAATGAGTTTGTGTAGCAATGCATGAGAGTTGTTCCAAGTTGCTCCCTGATATAGGAACTATCTTGCCATCTATCGAACACTCACATGGAAAATCACTTGCTAATATAAAAACAAACAACAAAGGATGGAGGTTCACCAACAACACCCAGACAACTCCATAACCAATTTCCACAATGTGAGTGAACTAACTGTAAGAAACTCCTATGTTCCACCCGTCCCCAACCATTGTCACCACCTCTCGAAAGTCAAAGGATTTCAAAATTAGCTAGGGCTTTGTCGACTATCATCGGGATGGAATCCCTCCTAAAGAAGCAGGTTGGACAAAGCTTTGTTGGCTCAACTTCTTCTCATTCTACTTCACTAGCAAATTTTATCAGAGTCTGTAGATATGTTGATAGTGAAACTAGTAATTTGAGGGAATAGCTATGAATGATATTGGTGGGTCATCAGGAATAAGAAATGGTACGATTTTGATGATTCTTGCGGGAGCATTTAACATCTATTTCGGATATACATTCCTTCAATTTTCAACTATATTTCCAGGTCCTTTTCAACCGATAATTGGAATACTCATGATTGTGTTTGGAGTTCTCACTTTGTGTACGAGTTTAATAGTATGGCTGCAGAACCCATGGGCTACAAAATTAATCGCTGGAGTTGGGATTGCTTCTTGTGGTACTCTTATCATATTTGGCTACTATCTACTAACTATCATATTACTAGTGCCTATTTATTGGGTTGCGATAGACCAGTTCAGACGAGGTATCGTCTACTCCGATTGGCACGAAGATTAGACTAGAAATGAAATCTCACCTAGGGTGCCTCTTTCTTTTCTATTCAGCACCAACCCAATCTGGTGAGAATCGTAATCCACAAACAGGCATCCGTTCCATGCCTAAACTGCTGAGAGGAGTTGAGATATGCTTGTGGAGTTGAGATATCCTTTTGTAGTTTCACGTTATGAGAGAAAACAAGCTGAATCAAAATCATGAAACAGTAAATCTTTTCATTTTCAACAACAATGCAAAAAATAAACAACAAAGGATGGAGGTCACTAACAAACTCCTAGACAACTCTAGGTACTGTGCGAATCACGTTTTCGAAATGCACGCCTCGGACATTAGTAGCGGTGAGCTGAACACCTCGCCGAAGCTTGGTGCTTACACCCCCGCCCTATTTACCTTGTCTTCTACAAGAGTCCTCGTTCATAGACTTCGACGTTACTGTCACCAGTCCCGTCGTCTTATTCAGATCGTCTATCAAGTGGGTGATTATTTTTTGGTCATTCTTCTAGCTTAGATGCATTCAGCTATTATAATTTACGACTTAGCTACCCCACAATGCCTTCTCAGACAATGGGTACACCATAGGTCGCGACATTACGTTCCTCTCGTACCGGTAACATCTTGCCATCAATCACCCGACAGTACCAATAGATAGAAACCAACCTGTGTTGCTCTAGCAGGGCATTACGCCCAAGCAAAATCTGATGTGTGGTTATCCTTTCGGTTTTAGCACTTCAGACTCGCCCCGTAGCTACACATCGGTTGGCACACCCGAGCTTCGGTCTTTTACCATCATCAAGATGGCTAGACTTCTCTCGATAAACTACCCAGCGACTTTCCATTGTGGATCGTTACCAGATAGTATTGATGAAAGAGAGCCTGCAAGCTTGATAATGAAAAAGACTTAGGGAGAAATTAATTCACCCCGACGAAGCTCATGTGTGTCAATCGATTAATAGAACGGGCTAAACTCGCAACGGTCTAAACCCAGCTCACGTTCGGTTTTAATCGGTGAGCACCCGCACCCTTCGGGCCTTATGCAACCCGAGGATACCAAGAGCCGACATCGAGGAAGCAAGCCGCGTGGTCGATATGAACTCTTGCACGCGACAACTCTGTTACCCCTGGGGTAAGTTTTTTGTCATCTCAATCGCTTACAATTGGCAATATTGAGGTTCGCTAGGCCAGTGTTTCCACCCAGGACCCGTTGCTTTTCGGGGTCCTATCAACCGGACTTATGCCCTTGATCTCAACGAGACGTTTCCATCGCCTCTGAGTCCAGTATTGGTCAGGGCTGATCTCTTGTCAGCCCTGTGCCGCCCCAGCCCAACTGCCTATCTGCCAGTGTTCCTAAGCTCGCATGGCTTAGGTTAGCCATTCCCAAACACACAGTCAGTATTACACGGTTGCATTCCCATTCCCCGGAGAGAATGGTTCGACGCTCCTGACTATACTCTGTATGTGCCCAGAAATGGCAATGACAGACTGCGTAGTAAACCTCCGCAGGGACTTCTCTTCCCATTGGTACTACGTACACTGTTCGGTACGTTGTAGGTTCACCCGGTTCCTCCTGGGGACAGTGGGGACCTCATTGCTCCCTTCATGCACGTCGGCATTTAACCGACAAGGCATTTGGCTACCTTAAGAGACTCATAGTTAGTCCCGGCGTTAACCTGTGCTTCGACCCGTTCCCGGGCTTTAACAGACAGGCACAGACCAGGATTCACTGACTGTACTAACGCTTTCGCGCTCGCAGTCAGCTATGTTTGTATTAAACAGTTGGGACCCCCTAGTCACTAAGACCTAGAAAAGCGTGAACTAATCCAGGCACAGCATATCCCGAAGTTACGCTGCTAATTGGCCGATTTCCCTCAGGAGGATTGACCCGGATACACCTTGGCCTTCTCAGCCAGGGAACCTGTGTCAGATCTGGGTACGGTCCCGGAAGATCCTTCCGAACTCGTTTTTCAAGGTCACCAGGAATAGGCCAAACGGATGTCCGACCACCCGCTATTGCACCTTTTGCCTGCTTCTCACTATTACAGTACTCAGCACGCTTATAGTGTTAAACACGGCGAGAGCCGTGCAAGGCTTGTCCAGATGAGTTACAAGTTCGGCTTTACGTTGCCGTGAATCGTACTTCCGGGGTTCAGGAATGTTAACCTGATTCCCTTTCGTGACGCTCGAGTTACGACGCCACTTAGGATCGACTAAGCTTCGGCTGATGACGCATCGCCGAAGAACCCTTTCCCTTTCGGTGACATGGATTCTCACCATGCTTCGCTGTTACTACTGCCAGGATCATCAAACCCGGACGGTCCACGGGACCTCACGGCCCCACTTCTACCCAACCGGGTCGCTCCGCTACCGGATCACGCAGAATTACCCGCGTGCCGTATGGTCTCGGTGGCCAGATTTAGCCCCGTCCATTTTCAAGGCCGAGAGCCTCGGTCTGTGAGCTGTTACGCTTTCGTTCGGGGATAGCTGCCTCTAAGCTCACCCCCAGACTGTCTTGGGCTCTCGACGCCCTTCTTCACCGCACTTATCTGGCACTTAGGGACCTTAACCATACTCTCGGTTCTCCCCATCTCGGCCTGCCGGGCTTACCCCGGGCACCCGTCTCCTGTCGTCTACGGTTCATGCAGATTCGGAGTTTTCGGGATGGTGGAAGACTTGACGTCTCCCGGGCACATCCAAAAGTGCTCTACACCACATGATACCTCATACAGGGCTTGGCTACGACCAACTTCGCGGAGAACGAGCAATCACCAGTCTAGATAAGCCTTTTACCCCTTCGCGCAGGTCAACGGAACGAGTTGCACGTCAGAACCCTATCGGGCCTCCACCGAGCTTTCGCCCGGCTTCACCCTGCCCACGCCAAGATCGACTGGTTTCTCGTGTCACGGGAGTGACTTCACGCACTTTCACACGTTGCCCCTCACTGCAAGCAGCTGCGGGCTTATCGCTTTCGCTTCGTTTACGGCTCTTAGCCTTATCCTCGCCACGCCCATGAACTCCCTGGCCCGTGTTTCAAGACGGAAGAAGCCGATTTGATCCGCTCGAGTCCTACTACGCAATTACTTACGCCTCGTTCCCCGAGCATCTAATCTTGTAATCAGCTTCCTTTGAGTAGATCAGTGGTTTCAGGTGCTTTTCACCCCGCTTCCGCGGCACTTTTCAACTTTCGCTCGCGCTACATAGTTTACTATCGGTTTGGTTGAGTATTTAGGCTTCGGAGATTGTACCTCCGACATTCACGCGAGACATCCAACCCGCGCTACTCTGGAATCATTAACATGCCTGCACCTTACGCCTACGGGGGTGTCACCCTCTATGCCACGTCGTTCCAGACGACCTCGGCTTCGTATGCATAGGCAATTGTCATGACCCTAACACCACATCTCCCTGTACTCATCGCACAGGGATTCAGTTTGGCCTGTTCCCCTTTCGCTCGCTGTTACTCAGGGAATCACGTTTGTTTTCTCTTCCTGCTCGTACTAAGATGCTTCAGTTCCGAGCGTTCCCATTCGAGCTTTGACCCTCGAACAATATGGGGTATTAGCCCATACTTGGAAGTCCTATTCGGGAACCCTGGGATCAAAGACTTCATGCGTCTACCCCAGGCATATCGCTGCTTGTCACGCCCTTCATCGGCTAACCAACCAAGTCATCCACCACTGACCGTTTAGCGAATCGCAAATCTACTCATGTGTTGACACAGTATTACCTGTTGTCCATTAAAATATGAACATGATTATCTCTAATCATGCCAAGGAGTTGTTGTAGTAACTTAAAATCCTATTATCTTATAATATGTATATCCTACAATTCATTTGAATCAGTGTACCTCCATCCTCTGCAGTCCACGCATCAGACTCTCCATGACACACTTCATCGAGTCATCGACGTTGACGGTCCTCCATCGGAAATGACACCAATCTCATGGCCTGGTCCCGATGAAACTTTGCTCAGTGTTCGAAAACATCTGAACTCCGGACCTATCGCTTGCACATCACATTTTCAGTGAGTGCTTCGCCAGCCTGTTTTGCCAGCGATTTAAAGCTTGCTATACGTCGAGTGTAATTTCCGTCACCGGTACTACTAGAACAGCCTCACGACGTTCACGTCGCATAAGACCTTCTCTTCGACGAGAGCATGTTAATTCCGCAGAGTTTGCGTATAAAGCTTGTGTCAGAGCTGTTATTTTTAAGCTCTATTTCTGAGATAGGGCTTTGTTTTGAGCTTCAATGATATTTGTGATTCCTTTCATTGCAAGATCAAGCATCTCATTCAAAGCCGTACGACCAAAAGTTGCACCCTCTGCAGTACCCTGAACCTCTACGAACTTGTCATCTCTCATTACTATGTTCATGTCAACGTCAGCTGTAGTATCCTCAATATAACAGAGGTCTAGAAGTGGCTCTTTACTGACAAGCCCAACACTTACAGCCGCTACATTACCAAGCATCGGACGCTCAGGAATAAGATCCATGTCAACCATGTAATCAAGAGCATCACAGAGTGCTATGTATGCCCCAGTGATTGCTGCGGTTCTTGTTCCACCATCAGCCTGAATGACATCACAATCTATTCTTATCGTGTTCTCTCCCATTCTATTCATATCAACCGCGGTTCTTAGAGACCGACCTATCAGGCGTTGTATCTCCTGGGTTCGACCACTCACTTTGTAGCGATTCATTCGATCATCGGTGGACCGCGGAAGCATACCATATTCTGCAGTCACCCATCCCTTATTCTTACCATTAAGCCAGCCGGGAACGGTTTCTTCAACACTGGCAGTGCAAATGATTTTGGTTTCCCCAGTTGATATTAATACGGACCCTTCAGGGTGTTTAAGGAAATTACGGACAAAATCGATTGGTCGGAGTTCGTCGTTTGCTCTACCATCGGTTCTAGGCATATTGATGCATCCAATCACACAGAGTGAAATCGACTATTAATCAGTGTCGGGACTCATAGGAGATAGCTTTATTGACGTTCCTTCATCTGAGATGGCTTGGAGTCCCTCGTAGAGAACAATGGGAGGAAGTCAGAATTATGCCAGATGTTCATGAACGTTTTGACACTGCTCTAAATGACACAGTAGAGGAATGGAAAAGCCATGACAATGTAAAAGGAATCTTTGTATATGGCTCATTTGTGAGAGGTACAGCTACTGCAAACTCAGACTTGGATGTAGTAATTGTCTGGGGGGCAGATGATGCTCCTGTGAGGCTCTTGTCAAAACACAAAGAAGTTCTCGTTGACATGGTCTTCATGACTGTTAGTGACGTGGAGAATGTATTCAATGGGACCACTAAAGATGTGACAAAGATATCAGAGGTCATCAACACCTTGAAACACTCCCGCGTAGTTCATGATACTAAGGGATTGGTTAAGAGCTGGCAAAAGGAAACTGTGAATTATGTATGGTCAGATGAATCAATTTCACAGGTCAAGACCACAGCTTTGGAGTATTTGGACAGAGCCAAGAAATTTGTGGATGACGATGAGGGTCCAAGTGCAATCTACGAGTTACGAGAGGGGGTCTTCAACCTCGGTCGTGCCATTGTCATGGTAAACAACATCTTCATGATACTCAAACCAGCGGAGGTTTTGACAGAAGTCAGAATGCTTGACCCTATCACATATACTCTATTTCGAAGAGCTTTCAAACTCAAGGGGATGAATGAACCAAAACTATTGACGGTGCTCAATGATCTACGCTACTGGCTTGAGTTGGCTGAATCACAAATCGGTAGAGTGACAGTTGACGAGCAGGCAATACTTGCCACAGGTCTGTTGTCTCAAGCTCAGAGGGAATATCATGGATCATTGGGTTTGACCTATAATGGCGACTATGAGCTTGCTGTCCTGGAGATGCGTCAGGCTGCATGTTCGCTAGGTAGAACACTAATAACGCTCAAAGAGTTCTCCAGTTTTGTGGACGGTGTCTTCATGGATAAGCTCAGTGAGAGTGAGCCAGTGTTCTATGAAGAGATATTGATAGAACATGGAGCCTATGATATACTTCCAAAAGAGATTACCCGGATAATCGGCGAGGCTCAGTTTGTTGCACAACGTCTCTAGGTTAGATTGATTAGGTGAGTTTGGAGATTCAAGAAGTAGTGGTGTCCATGTCGGATATTGAGATACTGAAACTTCTGAGTGTTACATTGACAAGAGAGAAACAGGATACCCTTGAGGACGAGCTTCAGAAGTACGGTACAGCAACCAACTGGACAATCAAGCAGATATTGAAGCAACGTCTCTCAACCCCAACAAAAACAGTAGAAATACTGGAAGATGTCTTTATTGAAAAGTTCGATAAACGAATCCAATACTTGGAGGATATTGTGAAGACTGCACGCGTTGAGATTTCAAACCACCAGAAGATGGCACAGACTGTTCGAAGCATGAGGGATAAGACTCCATTCTTCAAACCAGGTAAACTAATCCTATCACAGCCCATCATCAAATTAAATGAACGAGCCGTCACTCTTTCCAGGCTTGATGGAAGTGTTTTAGCAGTTCCATTCGATAAGAGAAGTAGAAATCGGTTGGTAGAGAAACTCGAAGATATATTGAGGAATGAAAAACCTGGTGTAATCAACAGGAAGTATGGGCGCATTCGAATCACATGGAACAAAGAGGGATTCGCAGACGTTGATGTGCGAGCGAAGTTATCAAAGGGACCATGACACTATAGAACCTGAGAAATCAGCAGAAAAGATAGTATCTTCTTTACTGGACCATGCCAATGAAGCAATTCCAGTCACTAGTTTTCCAGAGGTGACTTCTTGAAAATCATCAAGGGACCAGATTCTCAACGTTCTGTCCCAGCTCCCTGACGCAAGAAATTTTCCTGTGTGATTAACCGACATTGTACTTACAATATCCGAGTGTCCGAGCATCTCAATTTTGTCCTTGATATTCTCCATACTAATCTTTAGTATTGTACCACCATGGAGCCCTAAGAACACAAACGACCCATCAGGCGTTGAGGTCAATGACCTAATTCGAGGTCCTTTCTTTGTCAGGGTTTCAATGAGTTCGTAGGTTGACAAGTCCCAGACTCTGCACTCTCCGTTATATGAAGACGTCACCATTTTCTTTTCGTCCTCTATGAATAGTATACCAGAGATGTCTGACCTATGTGCTTGAAGATTCTTGATACATTTTAGACTGCTAAGAGAGAATACCTTGACCTCACCGTCACGAGCTCCAGATGCGCCTTTTCCCGAGGGGATTGAGATTGTTAAGGCTTTGACTTCCGAGGAGTGTTTTAGCACAACTGGTTCGTCTTTACTCTTCGTGTTCCAAAGTCGTGTTGTTCTATCCCTACTACAGGAAACAATCGAACTCGGTTTTCCTGCAAATGAAACAGCAGCAACTCCCCCCTCATGACCAGTGATATTTCGTTTCGATTTGCCAGACTTGGAATCAACAAGCAGAATTTGTCCATCCATTGTGCCACAAGCAATCAGACGGCCCTTGGGAGAAATAGCGATACTTGTCAATGATAATGGAGAACCACCACTTGGTCGATAAAGGATGTTCTTTTCCAATCTGAATCACCGTATGACAGGCATCGAATAATAATCAACGGAAACCCAGTTAAAAATGTGTAATACATCATCTGCGCTTTAGTATCAAAAAGATCAATGCTGTAGTGAAGATCACAACTGCTCCAATACCAATTATAAGAAGCGTGGAATCATCGACTGGAAAAGTTAACCCATTATTCGCCTGTTCTACAACAAACACTTCCAACACCTCACCTACAATTTGTAGACTTTCGGCGCTACATTTGTCAGGTGTGTCTTCAAGAGTATGCCAATACGAAGGAAACGGTGCATGATGTATCAAATCTACAGCAGGTATTCCGGCATCCAGAAAAGGTCGATGATCGTCAATGATTGACCCACCATAGCTCTCAAGAAATGTATCATTGTGACCTAGTTGATCAGCGATGCTCCAAATGGTGTTCTGAAGGGAAACAGTTGAACTACTCTCACGAAGAAGGCGCAGATTTTCATCACCCACCATATCAACAAGGACCATTGCTTGGATAGAGTTTCTTCGTACTGAACTGAGCTGTGATACATAGTATGTTGATCCCTGGATCCATTCCCATCCATCGATATTTCCAGAGTCCTCTGCATCGAAAAGAACAATTTCCACAGTCGATCGAACAACCTCAGGTAATGAATTAGCTAATTCCAAGAGGACTGCAACTCCACTAGCTCCATCATTGGCTCCAATAATGTTAGGACGAGTATCATAGTGTGCACCTAGAATGATAGAGGATGATTGAGAAGAAGGCCATGATACAACAAGGTTAACGCATTCTACTTCTCTGTAGGTGAAGTTCTGGAAGGTTACGTTCCATCCTGCAGCTTCGAATGTTTCAGAAATCATTGCTCTAGTTAGACTTAGATTCTCAGAACCAGGAGGACGGGGTCCGAAATTGCTCTGTTCCACTAGATATTGGTAGGCATTAGTTCCATTGAATGAGGGAACATGAGAGATTTGAAGTGGACTAATCGAGCTGATTGATATCGTGATAAGCAAAAATACAATGGATGTAGTCCAAAATTCTCTCATCGTTAATTGGGTCGATGACTAAGTACCTAAGAAGTTTTTCAGTTCCTCTTCTAGAATAGTAATCCCTGAGGTAGTCAATTATCTCTGACTTTTTCCCGTGATAAACTCGAAAGAATCGTCGGTTTCTTTCTCATTGACTCCAAGTTTCTCACGAATCAAATCTTCAAATGTAGGATTAATCTCAAACCCAATCGAATTACGTCCTAATTCTCGAGCAACCTTGAGCGTTGTTCCACTTCCTGCAAAAGGGTCGAGAACTGTATCACCCATAAAGGAATAGAGCCGAATACATCTCCGTGGTAATTCCTCAGGAAAAGGTGCGGGATGTTTCTCTTGTTTCGCAGATGCGGGCTGGAAATCCCATATCGAATTCTGAACCCAATTCGTGAATTCTTCATGACTGATCTCAGAAGAAGCCTTGATTTCTGGATCAACAGGAGGTCTCTTCCCTGCTTTTGAAAAGACAATAATCCATTCATATGGATATGATGATAGCAGATTTGGAGGATAGGGATAAGATCCCCAGGAACTGAATCGCACCACTTTCCTCTTATCCCAGATGAATAAAGAATGAAAGTACATGTTTCCAAGAGCGGTCATGAACTGCTCAAGTTCTGTCAGGACTGTTTTTGTCACTCGACGGTTGAACTTGGTATTTTTGCCAGTAAGTAGAATTGGTATGATATTGATGATTAGTTTTCCATCAGGAGTGAGTTTCTTTACACATTCTCGAAATACGGTATTGATAGATGACAGATATTCTTCATAGGTAGAAGATGTCTGTCCTATTCCTTTATCATCACCATAGTCCTTGAGTTTCCAGTAAGGAGGAGATGTGACAACGAGATGAACTGATGAGTCCGGAACCTGGTCCATACATTTGCTGTCCCCAATCACTACTTTGTGATGGGTCAATATTATTTTCGACCCCCAGAAGCAAGATCCCAGACTAGTATCTGCTCCTTTCTTTTTGTAGCATTGATAGTATCCCAGAGCCCACTAGCGGTTTTGGTATACTCACGTTCAACAACATAGGGATTAATCCAAGGTGCAATTTCAGTAAAGATGTCTGAACCCTTGATGAGCTTGCGATGGACCATGCGGTTTCCAACAACGAAAATGATTAGAGATTCGTCGTGAACAACTCGGTTAATGGCGGCTAACGCTGATTGCATATTTTCTTTGTACGATGAAAAGCTCTGGATAAGACCTTCACGAATTGAGGTTCTGTCCAGACCAAGAATCTCAAGAACTATCTTCGAGTAGTAACCCGTATAGTCCAAGGCGTCAAAATAGGGGGGGCTGGTATAGACAACATCAACTGAACCATCAGGAACAACCTCGTGAATACGACGAGTATCGTGTTTGTGAATTGTAGCCAGTGGACCAGCATTGATGAATTCGCTATGTTTTCGAGCTTTCTTGAGTAGTGTTGAATAGAAATCGACTGGACGAAGCGGTTTGTTGATTCGACCTACAGACGTCGATGTCCATAACCAACCATTGCATGCTCTTGCAGCCACACATATTGAACCATAGAGAGAAGCCAGAAGATACGAGGAAAAATCTGATGATATTGAAACCATCCTCATTATTTGATTCGCTGTTTCAGGGTGGAAGTAACGTGAAGCGGAATCTGGCATCATTGGAACTTCTTCTAACAGACTTGCATTTTGGATTGCTGTATCAAGAATGGATAGGACTGACTCTTGATTGACATATTCAATTTTACCCTTAGCAATTATGCAAGCCAAGGGGTTATTGTCAACTCCGATCGCCTTCATTCCGTGGGACTGTGCCTCATAGACAATAGTTCCAGTTCCACAGAAGGGGTCCAAAAGAGTGGCATTTGTCGGGAGCTGTGAAATAACATAAGCTGCATCGATTGCTGACATCTTACCTCTATAGGGGTAGATTCCATGAATCGATTTGGGGTTACTAACTTTGTCAAAATGTCCTAAGGTGATTCTCGGTGTGGAATCACAAATAGGACTGTTATTTACCCCAGGCTCCTGCATAGCAATTATTACAGAACATTACTCCACTAAAAAGTTGCCCAGTGTATCTGTTAATACTTATCCGACAGCTTGTCGACAGCCATAACTAAAGCGTCGAGTGATTTTGCAATTGCTTCAACAAGTAGAGGGTCTTGTTCTCCTGTTTTCTCGTCTTCGGAAGCCTGTTCTTTCTTCTGTGCACCACCATGAAGGTTTCCGTCACATGAGAGAATAGCCGCCGCATCTAAACCCCGAGTCTGTGCAAACGTAAACAGAAGTGAGGATTCCATCTCGACACTCTTGACTTTAGCACGGGTCCATATATCCAGTTGGCTTAGCGCTGGATTCACATAGTAAATGTCCGTTGTCCAGTTGATACCCGAGTGAACACGATCAGGCGGCAGAAGCTGTGAGATGTTTTCATAGAGAGCAAGAAACCACTCAGGAGAAGCAACTGCAGGATATGCCATTGGTGCGTAGTTCAGACTTGCACGTTCATCCCGCACGCAACCTGTTGGAACAACAACATCGCCTGTCTTGACTGATGGGTCAACTCCACCGCAACTACCAAGACGAATAATCACTTTACAATCTAGTTTCGCTAATTCTTCCACACAGATGGCTGTCGTTGCAACTCCCATACCAGTCCCTGAAATTGTAATTGGTGTACCTTTGGGTGTGTAAGCACGATAAGTGACAAGACCGCGGTAACGCGCTACTTCCTCAGGGTCTTTCATCCGTCCTGCAATCACAGGAACTCGATCTGGATTTCCAGTGATCACCACAATCTTCTCTACATCGCCTTCTCCAACTCTAAGGTGAGGTTGAATTCGTGTCTTCAATGGAATCACCTGACAATATTCAGGGTCCATCACTCTCTTTTACACACTTCGGTTTTTCTAGATGCTAACAGGGATGTGGAATACCATTCATTCGGGATAGGACACAATCAACACATACCCATTCCCCATTGATGAGGTAACTTCTTTCGAATCGAGGAGTAGTTATTCCACAGACATTGCAGTGCTGTAGTTCGGTTGTATAGTTCTCAGCGAGATACACGAGCAACAATGACATCAATTTCGTGTTCTGTTGGGGAGTCAACATCTTTCTTCACATCCTAAATATCGTTCAAATGCTTCCTTATTAGGCACACATATTGAACATCTTCATATGCTCAAGACCACCTTGCGTGACTAACTGTGATTATGGAAAGTAGACAACCATGAGTGAGGACTTCATCTACTACTGCTATCAGTGTGGAGCTGAAAATCAAATCGACCTACCTAAACCAAAAGCTCCGGATTATCATCATACATCAATAGCGTGTAAGAGCTGTGCGGATAGCACACACGTTCTCATCAGTCACTGCCCCAATTGTCACCGATATGTATACTGGATTGATGATATATCAATTCCTGATTTAGTAAACGGATTTGGAAAATACATGGTTCATAATATGCAAGCATTGATTGATAGAGCAGCCATTCAAGATGTTTCCATCAGTATAGATACTCCAGATAATTATCCAATCAACGCAACTTGCCCATGCGGTACAACATTCACAGTAGAGTTGTCTATTCCGGATTTAGATTGATTGCAATTCCTCAACAGTAGTAGTAGGAGATACAACTCTCACCCTTTGGAAATAAAGTTTCGACAAGCGATTTCAAGTCTCGGCCTACAAGAAAGTCAATATTGTTGTGTGAGATTTCATCTATATCATACACACCAAATATCAGACGAACCAGATCATTTGGCGGAGCACGAAATCCACGACTCTCATCTACTTCTTGCATTCCAATGTCAGTGATTCTCTCAATCTTACCATTCGAAAATCTGAGCAAGTAGCAGTGACGGAATGTGTTGATTGTCAAGTCCTTCGTTAATCCTTCAAACATTGATCCCACAAGACGTTTCTCTAGGACAGGAGAGATTTTGTTGAGAAGTCCTAGTATGTTGGGAACGCGGAGTTGATATTTCCACCCTCCACGAATTCGACCACCAATATCCAGTGCAATTCTACTAAGATTATTAGTAGAAGGTCCTGTAATTCCAATTCGGTAGAATTCATGTTTCAGTGCCTCTGTCTTAATCAACTGTAACGCTCTCATGACACCATCATACGTGTTGATGCTACTCTCAATGACTCTCAGGGTTGAACCATGTGGACCTTTTGATGTCAGGTTCACAGCTAGTCGTAAGTATCCTATCACTCTATTATTGTCTTCAAAGAGAAATGTCCGAAACTCACCATGATACTCTCGTTTCGCTTCCTCCTGGATTTCCCAGAGCTCTCTACTCTTTGCTATATACACTCGAAGTCGAGTGTTATGTTCATCATATAGGTTCATTATGTCAGTGAGGTCATTCGGGGTGCTTTCACGAATTTGAATTTTCATATATTCAGGTTGTGTGGTTTCTTCGATAGTAGGTAGCTGATCAACGGTCATCCAAAGAGTCCGGTCCATTGGAAGAACAAAGTCGTATCCAAACTGTCGATAGTAATATGGAATGCCCTGTATAGTGGAGATGTCGTATTCTCCAACTTGAAGCAATTCATCAAAATGTTCGTAAAGAGCACGAACAAGCCCTTTTCGGCGATATTCTTTCAGGGTTCCTACAAAACCTAGCTCGAGATTCCTGAGAGGAATTCCTTCGTAGGCCCACATACTGGGGATAGCATTCAGAGAAGATACAACGATGCCTTTGTCAATATCACGGATGTAGAAATTCAACTCTCTGCTGAATCCAGGTAGTTTTTCTATTTGCCGTTTCAGTTCCTCTCCATCTTCTTCATCGTGAATATTGGAATTGAAACTTATCAGTTCTTCAAGTTCCTCATCAGTATGAACAACCCCAAATTCATAACCGTCAGGCAGCTTCATTGATTCTATCACCAGTCTTTGACGATGTGCATAACTCAGATAGAGGGCAGATGTGGCATCTGGAATTCCGTCGGAAACACACTGTAGCGACCAAATCGATGATTCCCCAATATAGTTTGGCGTTTTGCTCCTCACCACCAAAATGGGTCATAAAATCCCAAGCACCTGAATCTGTAGGTCCTCTATACTTAATTCCAAACACCCTCGATACGAAGTAAACAACGTTGCCGTCAACGAGAGGTACATTTTCGCTATATGCAAAATTTCGGACAGCAGATGCGATATACACACCAACTCCGGGTAAAGAGATGAGATTGGAATAAGAACTCGGAACCTTTCCTGAATAGATGTTGCTAATGATTGAAGCCGTCCTTTTTAGCTGGTGCGCTCTCACTGATTGGAGTCCCAGCGAGCTAACTGTATGAGCAATGGTTGATTCTCTGGCCTGAGCTAGACGCTTGGGAGTGTTGAACTGACTCAAGAATGAGTCATAGACCCTTGATACTGCAGTAGCAGTTGTTCTTCTGAGGAGCATCTCAGCAATTAGGATATGATATGGATTGGTGGTTTTTCTCCACGCGAAACTCCGACCATGGTCATCAAACCACTGAACCATTTTTTTTCTGACAATAGTCTGTTTCTTGACATCATTAATGGCAGCCTTGTCCATGAGGGTTCCTCATTCTGAGTTGAGTATGGACTCTACTTGAGAGAGAATCTCAAGAGGTGATTTAAGAACAATGACTCGTTTCATTTCTCTCAGTCGTCGAACATTTTCGAGGTCAACCTTGCGGGGGCGGATTGTGAACACCTCACCCTTCGGTCCTAATGCCTCAATTTCCTCGTCAAATTGGTCAACAGGATACAACAATACAGGTGTATTTCCCTTCAGTGTCTGTGCAACTGCATTTGTGACAAGAGTGTCAGCTAATCCATGGACAATTTTAGCGGTAGAGTTAGCAGTAAGAGGTACAACTACAAGAACATCATACTTGCCTATCTGGAGAGGCCCAGCAATGAAAGGCACGTTTGAGTTGGTTTCCTTCATAACCTTCCTAAAAGACTCGTTCAACTCATCCCAGAGACCGTACAATCTCAGCATCTGCTCTCCAGCCTTTGAAACAATCACAGTCACTTGGTGACCCGGGTCTTCTTCCAGTTGCTTCATGTTTTCGATTATCTCTTGTATATGATCACCAGATCCAGTAATTCCCCAGACAATACGTGCCAATGTTATCAATAGGAGATAGCTCCAATCACAGAAATACATATCCCAAAAACGAAAGCTGGATATTTGAGAGGGAATTACGTAGAGTAGACTACCTGTCTGAGGTGAGTTGAATGTACAACGTCAGCATTGGTATCACAACAAACATGGGAGAAAGTGCAACTGGATGGATTGCGCAAAATGCGGACTCTCTAGGTGCAAGAAGTATATGGATAGGGGAAGATATAGCTCTAGGTCAGGAAACCTTTGTGCTGACTGCGAATACTCTGATGCAAACTAAGAATGTGAGAGTCGGTACAGGGATTATTCCTGTACCAGTCCACAATATCGCTACACTTGCTCGAGTGGGCCTTGCACTCTCTGAAATTGGTGAAGGAAGATTTGCATTTGGGTTTGGTATAGGAGGTCTTCAGGATCTTGAAAGACATGGTATCAATATCAGGAAACCAGTAACTGAACTCAGGAAGACCGTCCAAACTTTGACTCGGTTATGGGAAGGAGAAACTGTTGATTCTGAGAGTGAAATGTTCTCACTCAAGAACTTTGGACTAGGCCAAGCAAATCCTCTCAAAGTACCTATTTTTCTCGGAGTTAGAGGTCCTCAAATGTTGAAACTAACAGGAAAGATTGCAGATGGTGTGATACTATCTGGACCCTTTGACTATCTTAGAAATGCCATCACGATGGTTGATGATGCTGCAGAAGAGGCAGGAAAAGAAAGGAGTTCGGTAGAGAAAGTAGTGTGGGTGCCAACAATTCCCACGTTCAAGGGCACACAGGAAAAAATTGCCAAACAAGTAGTTGCACTAGTAATAGCGGATACACCAAGTTCGGTCATAGATATGCTGAGTGTGGATAGAGAAAGAGTGGAGAAGATTCGTGAAACAGTTGCAGCTTCAAGCCCGAAAGAGGGGGCTGAATATGTTGATAATGAACTGCTTGACGTGTTTTCAATCAGTGGAACCAGAGAGCACATGGTTGATCGGTTCGAGCAGTTGGCGAAAATAGGAGCGAATGAGGTTGTGATTGGCCCCCCTTTCTCGGGAGAGTGGAGAGAGGCCACAACAGAGATTTTTGAAGAGGTCAACTCAAGGAGGGATAGTCCATGAAGTGGGGGATAGCGCTCAATGTTAAGGATACCATCTCACAGACCATAGACAAAGCACTGATTGCTGATGAGGGCGGGATTGACCAAGTCTGGATCACAGATTTCCCTGCACTTCGATATGCACCAACTGTGGCTGCAGTAATCGCGGAAAAGACTAGTAATTGCAGGATAGGTGTCGGTCTAGTAAGTCCTCTTCTTTACTCGTCATCTCATATTGTACAGTTCATGACAACTTTGATTGAGAGTCATGGAGATAGATTTGATTTACTTCTTGGACCTGGAGACCGGTTTGCGCTTGAGAGCATTGGTATTGCACACCCACCAAAAGTCATTGTCGAGAAGATCAAGACAGCTCTGGGAGAAGTCAAGAATGGATTACTAAAGTCTGGTCATGAATGCAGTGTATTGATAGGTGCACAAGGTCCAAAAATGATTGAGATGTCGCTCAATGCAGATGGAGTGTTACTTAACTATTCGGATCTTGAGATGGCGAGTTGGGCGGCAGACAAAGTCAGAGATAACGTTGGGAAGGACTTCCAGTTGGGTCTCTTCCCACCTGCGTTCATAGGACAGTGTGAAAGGTTCATCGATAACCTTGCGATTAGCTACTCAGCTGCTTCGGTAGCAATTGGGTTGGAAAGAACTGTTGTAGAGCTATTCGATTTGACCTCGTCATTGAAAGATGCAAGGACATTGTTGAAAGAACGTGGAAAAATAGACAATGAAGTTGTGGCTGCAGTCGGTGATGATGTATTGAAGCGATTTGCGTTCTGTGGAACACATGAACAGCTTCAGGAATACACCAAAGAGATAGAAACGATTGGATTCACAAATATAGTATTTGGACCTCCCATTGGCATGTCAAAGAAAGGAGTAGAGAGTCTCGTATCTACAAAGACGCGAAACTAATAATCTTCCAGCTCAGGAAGATAGTCTGTCAGGTCCACATCTTTTGGACGTATTGACCAATTCCCGAACTCATATGTCAGGTTTTTAGTCAAATCCATCATTGATTTCGACCCGCTTTGGGCAATTGTCATAATTGGTTGCACTTTTTCAACACCAGGATTCTGTTCGAGTGTACGGAACATCTGGTAGTACTCGACTTGATGAAGTCCGGGACTCATTGTCCATATCACAATTCCCCTTGAAGAGAGATAATACATTACCCATGGGAACTGCCCTACAAGATTCAAGATTCTGTTCTTCCAAGATTCGTTACATATTATCTCAAAACAGAAATTCGATGACAAGCCAAGACCACCAAACAAAACATAGGGAAGAAAAAGCTCATTCTCTCGAAGTTTTCGAATCACCAGAGCAACTCGACGTGAGTCAACATGAATATTCCTCATCTTTAGATTAGCACTGGCTTGGCTGGGTCCTATTCTGGAGTCTGTTTGTATCTGAGTAGCTATCGCCAAGTCTAGTTGTGTAA
>VAPC010707054.1_pt1 | contig 33558 bp, 32 predicted proteins | sample 3395121 | NCBI WGS metagenome assembly VAPC01 (sample SAMN08290434, study PRJNA428436) | hydrothermal vent metagenome | isolation source: Deep-sea hydrothermal vent chimney | place: Indian Ocean: Southwest Indian Ridge | depth 1711 m m
AAAGAAATGGTGTGGAATGCGGGCCCATTCATATTCCATGTACGGATTCCAATCAACACTATCTGCGAATACACGGTTCTTGGCATCGTCCCAGAGTTTGCATGCTGTTTCTGCATCCAAAAGTGTACCTTCCTCAATGGTTTCATAGAGGCTCTTCTCAAACAGAGCTCTTAGTGCCACATAATACACAGTGTAGAAGAAGCTTCCAAGAACATGAGCAAGAATCTCAACCTTCTGTTCCTTTGACTCAGAAATAGATAGAATCTTGTCCGTCAGCAAGAGTTCGCCGAAGATTGAACCCATCTCAGCAAGACACGATGAGGTTGCGTAATTGATAGGGGTCTGTTTGTGATATGTCAGATGCCCTTGCACCGCATGACCAAGCTCGTGCGCCAAGGTGTATAGATCAACCATTGTTTCATTGTAGGACATGAAGACGAAGGAGCTCTTTGCTCCTGTGTGACGTGCACAAAAGGCACCGTATTGCTTACCTTCTCGATTGACTGCATCTATCCTCTTGTTCACATACATGTTGTCAACAACGTTTCCGAGGGATGGGTCAAATGATGTGAAAGCATCAACAACGATTTTCCGTGCTTCATCATAATTGAATTTCCAAACTGGATCTGTTGAAAAGGGTGCAATGACATCTGATCCTTCAAGCTTTTCATAGCCCATGAATTTAGCCTTCAAAGCCAGGAAATCCCTGAATCTGTCAGAAGTGTTTTCAATTGTTGAAAGAAGAGTTTCAATTGTTTCTTCATCAACATCTTGGTCTAGAAGACTCTGAGTCATCGGAGAGGGTTGACCCCTTAGTTTTGTAATTGATACATGATCTGCACAAATGGCACGAAGTGCAGTTCCATAGATGAGCTTGTCCTGGTCAATGCTTTTGTATAGTGTTTCAGTGGCCATACGACGGACGTCCCGATCAGGGTTCATCCGAAGGGATCCGAGTTCGGGATAGGAGATTGTTTTTTTCTCACCCTTGACTTCAACATCAAAGGTCTTCTCAGAAACCCATGCTTCTTTCAATTCCTCAAACATGCCTGTTCCATTAAGGTTCTTCTGAATATTGAATTTCTCTTCAACCTCGGAGAGCTTGTAGGGAGCCTCATCCCTTAGACGTTCAAGAAAGTGTTTGTAATCCTTAACTTCAGAATCATCAATATACGCGGGTTTGTTGACCATCAAATCTCCAAGTCTCAAATCAATGGGGGTCAGGACCTGGCCGAATACACTGCTGGTCTTACGGGACCAGTCGTTCAGCTGAGCTGATTCTTTGTCAATGGTTTCAGCAGCATAACGTAGGTATCCGTAAGAAACTGCATCTTGAACCCTTACACGCAAGTCTTCGAGTTCCATCAACATTTTCTTGATCTCGACTGGCTTCATCGATGGGATCTTGTCTTCATATTTCGAAGCAAACCTCTTAGACGCATCAACCAAATCATCCAAGAGTTTCTTAACTTCGTCCGCCGAAGCGCCCTTCACCATAGGTGATAAATCCCAAGACATTTCTGATTTAGTCATTCTGAGCACCAATGAGCTCAATGCATGACCCACATAAAATTGTAGTCGTTGACTAAGAGGTTGAGTTAAATTGATACAAGATGTCTGAGCGTGACATGTCACGCGGACTCGAAGATTTGCACATTCACTCGAATTATTCTGATGGCGATTCTAGTATCGATGAGATTGTTCAGAGAGCTGCATTTCTGAAGCTCAAGACAATAGCAATTATAGACCACTTCTGGCCTTCAATTGGGTCACGCAAAGCGGGGATGAATTTCATTGAGCAGAGACGTTATGAGATTGAAACCAATAGAATCGATTATCCAGATCTGACAATCCTCGAGGGTGCTGAAGTGGATATCCAGTCAAACGGAGATCTAAATCCAGTTGCGGGAGGTCTTGAGCAATTTGATCTGGTCATTGGGTCGTTTCATTGGTTCACCGATTCCACAAGATGGGCTTCTGCTCTGGTAAAGGCATTACGGAAAAAAGAGTTTCAGATTCTTGGACATTGGGACGCATACCTTTCATCATATAGAGAAGAAGATGGTAGAATCTCAGCAGAGGCACTTGCAGAGGCTGGAATTGCAGTTGAACTCAATGGGAGATATCCAATTGAAAATACAAGATTCCTTGAGATGGCAAAATCATTAGGATGCGTTTTTACAATCGGAAGTGATTCACATCTGATTAGCAGAGTAGGGAAACTTGACTTCCAAACCAAACTTGCTTCTAGTATGGAACTGCAGATTATTCAATTTGAGAAACTGTGTCAACGCTCATAAACAATCAGAGGCGAAGAAAGCGGAATGCTTTTCTCTCACGAATCTCAACTAGTATTTGCTGGAGATGACAAGTGATGGGTGACGAACTAGTTTTCCCCTCGGACGAGTGGATTGAACGATATATGGAACTCCTGAACAAGAATGCTCGCTATGAAGACGCTGCCAAAACATGGGAGGGTGATTTCATATTCGAAGTAACTGCAGACGGAGAAATTTTGAAGGAACCGTACCGGTTCTATATAGACCTCTGGCACGGAAAGTGTCGGTCAGTGAAAATGGCAGGACCTGATGACACAGCAGAGTTCACATATTCAGGACCATACAAGAACTGGCGAGCACTATTTGATGGAAAGATAGATCCGATCAAGGGCATCATGGCTCGGAAATTCAAACTAGACGGCGATATGGGAAAGGTCATGCGATATACTAAAGCAGCCCTCGAGCTTGTGGCTACAACAAGACAGATACCCACTAAATTCCTTGATGAATAACCTGAAGTAGAAGGAACTCCCCAATCTTTGAAGGAGGCACGTTATTGCCCTTGAGGAGAGGACGTCGATCAAAGAAATGGCCAGGACCAGGTTGTGCAGTCTGGGAAATAACACTAGCATGTAACTTGAACTGCATTCATTGTGGTTCAGCGGCCGGAAGAAAACGCGATGATGAGCTATCAACAGAGGAAGCCCTCCAGCTGTGTGATGATCTCAAGGGTATTGGATGTCAGGGAGTCGCTCTCATGGGAGGTGAACCCTTGCTCCGACCAGATTGGGTAACCCTCTCAGAAAAAGTCCATAATCTAGGAATGGAACTCTCAATAATTACAAATGGATGGCTTGGACAGGATGATAATGTCATCCAACAGATAGTTGAGTTATCTCCAGAGTGTGTGACAGTGAGTCTTGATGGGGGAGAATCTTCTGTTCATGATATGATTAGAGGAGTCGAGGGATCCTTTGATCGTGCAACCCAGGCTATTGATCGGTTCGCAAGTCTTGGTCTTCCAACAACTGCAATAACCACAGTACACAAGCTGAATCTAAAGGAACTAACAAAGATTCGAGATTATCTGAAAGGTAAGGGAGTCGCGTGGCAAATTCAGATGGCTACGCCACATGGAAGATTAGAACAAAAACATGTTCTTTCTCAAGACGAATATTACTCAGTGGCGTTGTTCATTGCAGCAACCAGGAAACTATATTCTAAAGAACTAATGGTAGCGGGAGCTCATGATATGGGATATTTCTCAACTATTCTTCCGGATCTTCAGGTCAAGGCATGGCAAGGTTGCCAAGCAGGAATCGGTACACTTGGAATACAGAGTAATGGTAACATCACTGGATGCCTAGCCCTTCCGGAACAGTTCATAGAGGGAAACATCAGAGATCGCCCTCTCCGTGAAATCTGGTATGATAAAGAGTCATTCACGTTTTCCCGTTATGTAAAAATGTCGGACATAAAAGCGCATTGCGCAAGATGCGAGCTGAAGAAACTCTGTGGGGGAGGATGTTCAGCAGTTTCAGCAAGCATGAGCAGAGGATTCCATCAAGACCCCTACTGTGTACGCCATATTGAGCAGTCTATGAAATGACTCAAAGCGGAATTCAAAGGATTTATAGCAAAAAAAGTAGTAATCATTCTTGGGTGAAGTAATTGAGATGGAGTAGCATTGGCGAGATAGGCTTTGTCTATCTAAAGATTCGTCCTTTTCTACCAGCAACCATGCAGAAAATGGTTGACAGATTTTCGCCGATTCAATCGCCCAGCAGAAAACAGATAGCTGATATCGAAGCTCTTGGCGAAAGTATTGGTCTAGATAAGAAGGAGGTCTATGCAGCAGTAGGTAGTCCCATAGGCGATACACAATTGACTAGGCGTCAGATGACTCCTCTATCAGTATGTATTTTCATTCTGATTATCATAATCTCAGGTTTTGTAATCCTAGTCCTTTCCGGGTACTTTCTTGACCCTCCTTTTGTATACGGTGCTGGTACTCGTTACGGTAGTATAAAACCTCAAGATTTCATTTCAGATTAGTTCATCCCAGGATGTGAGAACGTGAAATTAATCAGTGTCCATTTGTTTTGGTCTGGAATCAGACGATTAGAACCCTATCTACCTATCGGGCTTTATGATATAGTACAACGAATGGCAGGCAGAAGTGAACCAAACACACAACAGCTAAATCAGATTGAATTACTTGGGGAGAATCTTGGACTTAGTAAATCGGAAGTTTATGCAGCTATAGACCCACCCTTGGGTAGTACCGGTATAGACAGTAAACAAAGACTAACACTATTTCTCACAATTGTCACCATGTTCGTCATAGTGATAATAGGTATTCTTGTAACTTGGTTTATTGTGGATCCTGAGAGCTTTCCTATACCAACTTATGTTCCTGGGTCACTCTATGGGAGCATCGCCCCTCGGGACTTCAGTTTCTATGGCACAGTGACATTATAGCTAATGGTTGGTGAACCCCTTTGAAGCTCAATATAGGATGTGGACACGAATACAAGAAGGGCTACATCAATATCGATGCATTTGACAGAACAGTTGCAGACCGTGTCATGTCTGCTCTTGACCTTGACTTTGATGATAATACATTCTCTCAGGTTGATTGCATGCAAGTGCTTGAGCATCTGGGTGCTGCAAAATCAATCTATGCGGTAGCTGAAGTGTATCGTGTATTAAAACCAGAGGGCTTGTTTCGCTTAGCAACCCCGGATTTAAAGAGTTCATTCAAGAGATTTCTCAAAGGTGATGAAGAACAACGGAAGTTGGTGATGAACTGGATCTTTGGACTTGACAAGCCGGGTATGTCACACAAATATGGTTTTCCAGAGGAGCTCCTGGAGAGAATGCTACTGGAAACTGGATTCATTGACATTGAGATTAAACAAATAAACACCAAGTCAACACATCCGTCACTTCAAGCAACATGCAGAAAGGCATTAACGAGGGGGCATCAGTTTTTCACACATTTTAGGAGAAAGCTCGTGCAGATCGGTCAAGTCGACATCGATAATCAAGTCGATGTGATTGACAAGGAGGTCATACTCCAAGACCTACTGAAGACCACTCTGAAAGTTGATGATGCCAACAAGGTGCTTGAAGTGACCTCAACAAGCAGTCCTACAATTGGTCAGATATACTTGGAAAATTGTGTTGCAGAAAATCTAGTATCAAAAGATAACGTAGAACACCATCTCAGAATATTAGAAGAATTAGTATCTCTTGGATTCTCAAAAATGATGACGCAACTGTTTCGAGATATGCCTGTAATACCAGGTGGACAATCTGAAACATTTGAAACAGTCAAATCGATGTGTGAACAATCAGTCAAGAAAATGCTCTCCAATGATCAGGAAGCTATTGCTGAATTAAGAAATACTTCAAAGAAGTTGGAAGGCGCATACCAAACAGACATCTTCTCCAGAACTGTTTTGGATACAATGTCGCACAATCTTCTTGCACTCGGGGCAAAAGCTTTTGCTCAGGATCGATTAGATGATGCAATGACACATTACGAAGAAGCTATTCGCTTTAATCGTGATAATACAATTGCATACTGGAATCTCGCTCGTTTACGAGTCCTGAACAATATGCTGGAAGAAGCCAGACATTGTTATGATGTCACAAAAAACATGATTTCACTGATACATCCTAAACTTCAGATACCCTTGAGTAAGAATATTGAGAATGAGATTGAACACACCTCGAAGGGGAATCGCAAACATATCAGGCGACCAGTTCTATCACTATATAGATAATTGTAGACGGATACTTATATCGCACTTAGTTAATCCAAAGAGCTTCTTAACCTCATCTGCAGAGGCTCCATTAACTAAGGGTGATAGATCCCAAGACATTTCTGATTTAGTCATTCTGAGCACCAATGAGCTCAATGCCTGACCCACATAAAATTGTAGTCGTTGACTAAGAGGTTGAGTTAAATTGACACAAGGTATCTGAGAGTGATATGGTCCGTGGACTCGAAGATTTACACATTCATTCACATTACTCTGATGGAGTCTCTAGTATAGATGAAATAATACAGAGAGCTGCATCTTTGAAGCTCAAGACAATAGCAATTACTGACCACTTCTGGCCATCAGGCGGGTCTCGTAAAGGAGGAAAAAACACAATTGAGCAAAGACGTCATGAGATCGAGATCGGCAGAATCGATTTTCCTGATCTGACAATCCTCGAGGGTGCTGAAGTGGATATCCATTCAAATGGAGATCTTGCCCCGGTCGCTGGAGGTCTTGAGCAATTCGACCTGGTCATTGGATCTTTTCATAGGGGCACCGATTCCACGAGATGGGTTTCTGCTCTGGTAAAGGCAGTGCGGAAAAAGGAATTTCAAATTCTTGGACATTGGGATGGATACCTCTCATCGTATAGAGAAGAAGATGGCTGGATGGCTGCTGAAGCACTTGCAGAAGCTGGAATTGCAGTTGAGCTCAATGGCAGATATTTGATTGAGAATACTGGATTCTTGGAGTTAGCGAAATCGTTTGGATGCGTGTTTTCACTCGGAAGTGACTCACATGATATTGGTACGGTAGGGAAACTCAACTTCCTAACCAAACTTGCTTCTGGTCTGGAACTTCAGATTATTCAATTTGAGAAACTACGTCAATTCTTTTGAATTCTAAATAGGAGGGTAAGCGGAATGCCCTTCTCTCACGAATCTCAACTAACACCTATTGGAGATGACAAGTGATGGGTGACGAACTAGAATTCCTCTCTGACGAGTGGATTGCGTTGTACATTGGAACTCCTGAATAAGAATGAACGCTACGAAGACGCTGCGAAAACTTGGGAAGGTGATTTCATATTCGAAGTAACTGCAGACGGAGAAATTGTAAAAGAACCATACCGATTCTATATAGACCTCTGGCACGGAAAGTGTAGATCGGCAAAGATGGTAGGACCTGATGACACTGCAGAGTTCACATATTCAGGACCGTACAAGAACTGGCGAGCACTGTTTGATGGAAAGATAGACCCAATAAAGGGAATCATGGCTCGTAAGTTCAAACTAGAAGGCGATATGGGTAAGGTCATGCGATACACAAAGGCAGCACTCGAGCTTGTCGCTACAACTAGACAGATTCCTACAAAGTTCCTAGATGACTAGAGACTTAAATCTCAGGTAGTGAAGATGGGGGCTATGACTCTCATTCACACAGAACTCTGTGACATAGTTGGAATCAAACACCCAATACTTCAGGGTGGAATGGGGCCGTACAAGACTGAGGCACTTGCAACCGCAGTGACTAATGCTGGGGCTCTTGGTGTTATCAGTTGTATCGGCATGGCAGCCACGCTCATACCTGAGGCGGCTCCACTTGATGCAGCGAGGTTATTCGGATCCGACCCACCAGCAGTCATCCTTCAGAAGTCAATTGAGGCGGTCACAAAACAAACACGTTCGTCGGGAGGAATATTTGGGGTGAATGTGCCTGTCGCTTCAGAGTTCATTCTGGCATCCAAGATGTTTGTCGAACAGACAATTGAGTCCTGTAAATCAGACTCTGACACAGAACGTTCATTGAGAGTCATTGTAACATCCGCAGGAAATCCAAAACCATGGTCAGTGCTCAAGGATGAGGGATTCATCTGGGTTCATGTTTCCCCCTCAGTCTATCACGCAAAAAAGGCAGAAGCAGCGGGTGTAGATGTGATTGTAGCATCAGGACATGAAGGAGGAGCTCATGTTTCATGGGATCCTGTGCACTCAACGGTTCTCGTTCCAGCAGTAGCAAAGGCAGTGAAGACTCCAGTTGTGGGTGCAGGGGGTTTTTGTGATGGTGCCAGTCTAGCTGCAGCCTTATGCATGGGGGCTGTCGGCATCCAGATGGGGACTCGTTTCATAGCTACCAAGGAGAGTGACTTCGAGCCTATGTGGAAGCAGGCGGTTGTAGAGAGAGAAGAACGTCAGACCCTTGTGGGTCGAGGACTCTTTGGTCCTATGAGGTTCCTCCGTAATAGGAGAGCTGAAGAGATTGTTGAACAGACCTTAGAAGACTTACCAAACTTCTACCTTGGCGAACCATTAGATTCGAATGAGAAAATCTTGGAACTCGAACGAACTGGTTTCGTTGACCTCATGGATGAAAAAGAGGACACAGCACTGATGTTTGGAGGAGAAGTTGCGGGTCGAATTGAGGACATACCTACAACTGAAGAACTCATCAACAACATTATTGCAGAAGCGTTTGATGTGATTAAAACACTCCCGGAGAAAGTCCTCAAGTGACCAGAAGAGTTTGTGCAAGCAAATAAAGGGGAGTGACACTTGTATTTCGTTCAGTAATTAGAGGTGGTCATAATGGTCTGGTGGTTCTATGTCCCGAATATTGTCTTTGGAGAAGATGCACTCGACGAACTTGAGCAGATAAAGGGAAAGAAAGCATTCATCGTGACTGATAAGGTAATCAATAGCCTGGGTTTTGCAGAAAAAGTTTGTTCGATACTGACAAACAGGCAATGGGAAGCAGCGATCTGGGACGGTGCTGTGCCTGATCCAAAGGTGTCCACCGTGAAGGCCGCAGCAGAGGCGATAAAGCATTTCGGCGCAGATTGGATAATTGCGGTTGGCGGAGGGAGTGTTATGGACACGGCCAAAGCCGCATGGGTGCTCTATGAAAGGCCAGACATCGAGCTCCACGCACTGACTCCCTTTGATGAATTGGGTCTCCGAGCAAAGGCAAAGCTTGCTTGTATCCCAACAACCGCCGGAACGGGCTCTGAAGCGACTAAAGCCATTGTCATCCGAGATGATGAAACTGGTCGGAAGTTTGCAACAATCAATCCAGAATTGACACCAGATCTTGCGATTCTTGATCCTGAGTTTGTAGTCGGACTGCCGAAAGAGCTCACAGCTTATACTGGCATGGATGCGTTGACTCACGCTGTTGAGGGGTATATTTCTATTTGGAAGAATGATTTCTCTGATGGAAGTTCCCTTCAAGCATTAAAGATGGTTTTTGAATGGCTCCCAAAGTCACTTGATGACCTCTCAGATCTTGAGAGTAGAGAGAAGATGTTAGTTGCAGCTTGCCTGGCGGGCATGTCATTTGGAAACTCACAAGCAGCACTTGCACACTCATTGGGTCACAGCATGGGCTCGGTGCTTCGAACCCATCATGGGATGTCTGTAGGAATGGCTTTGCCATTTACCATCGAATTCAACTGTAGAGGAAAAGAGAACGAGGAAATAGCGAAACAATACACCGAGCTAGCACGAATGATCGGAATAGCAGGGAAAAAACCTGAAACTGTGTCTCTGAAATTTGCAACAGCTATCAGAGAGTTGATGACAAAGATAGGAAACCCACAGAGTTTCAAAGAGGCAGGTATCAAGAAGAAAGACTTCAATGCCGGTCTTGAGAATATGGTTGAGTTCGCGATGATGGACACGAGCTTGACGATGAATCCACGAAACATCGATAGCGATGAGATTCGGAAGATCTACAAATATATGTATGATGGAACGGTTATCGATTTCTAGTAGGAGGGCAACATGTTGAATGGTTATCGAGGTAAAATTCTCAGGGTTGATCTGAGTGCAGGATCAACCTCTGTCACGTCAATTGATGAAAAACTGTTGAGGGAATTCATCGGGGGCGCTGGTCTAGGAACTCGTCTGCTGTATGATATGATTGACATAGATACAGATCCGCTCGGTCCTGATAACCCGCTCCTATATCTTACAGGTCCACTATGCGGCACCATGGCTCCAACTGGTAGCAAGTCAACTTTCTGTTCTAAATCTCCAAAGACAGGTCTTCTCGGATACAGTACAGTGGGAGGCCATATGGGTGCAGATTTGAAATTTGCAGGATATGACGGAATCATCTTCACAGGTGCAGCTGAAGACCCATCGTACCTTCTTATTGAGAACTCGGATGTTGAAATAAGAAACGCAAATCATCTGTGGGGAAAGGACACAGTTGAAGTGTGGGAGGAACTAAAGAAAGAAACAGGTCACAAAAATGCAGGAATTGCTAGGATTGGCATAGCTGGAGAGAATCTTGTAAAATACGCTAATATAATGGTAGACCATCACAGAGCTGCAGGACGGACAGGAATAGGTGCGGTAATGGGTTCAAAGAAATTGAAAGCTATTGTAATCCATGGAACTGATCGAAAAGTGCCCGTTGCTAATGAGGATGCAATGCGTGAATACGCCTCCGATCTGAATGAAGATAAGAAAGAAGACCCAACGTTTAGAATGTACTCGGATTTGGGCTCAGCAGGATTCACTGATATGGCGAGTATGATGTGGGGTTCGTTGCCCGCGGGATACTATACTGTTTCTGATTTTGATAGTTACAATCTGAGTGGCACCACGGTAAGAGAAACAATCCTAGTAGGAAAGTCTGCATGCTATAGATGCCCAATTGCTTGTGGAAGAGTAATAGAGATTCCCGAGGGCAAATACAAAATGGATAAGTTTGCAGGTCCTGAGCTTGAAGTGACTGGAACTTTAGGGTCACTACTCCTTAACAACAATGTAGAGGCTGTAGCTTTCGCAAACAAAATACTCAACCAGCTTGGATTCGACACAATATCTGGAGGTAACATCATCGCTTTTGCATACTATCTATTCAAGGAGGGAAAGATAACTGCAGACGATCTTGATGGAATTACCCCAGAATGGGGAGAGGTCGATTCAGCAATAGCCCTAGCTGAGAAGATAGCTAAACGAGAGGGTATTGGAGATCTGATGGCGGAAGGAGCACTAGAGTTTGGAGAGAAGTTTGGTGTTCCAGAACTTGCAGCCCAGGTAAATGGTCTTGAGTTACCAATGCATGACCCACGAGGTTTCTCAGGACATGCAATTGGTTATGCGACATCCCCCCGTGGTGCATGTCACATGACTGCAGACATGTACAACGTTCAGATGGGGCAACCCAATGAAGCCTTTGATATTGAGAGTGATGATAGGTTTGCTAATGAAGCAGATTTAGTTGCAAGACTACAAGACTTTCGAACATTGACCAATTCAGCTGTCACGTGTAATTTCTATCCAATGGACGGAGATCAACTCTTGAAGCTAATTCAACTGGCGACAGGGTGGGAAATAGATATTGAGGAACTTGTGCAGACGGGCGAGCGTATATTCACTATGATGCGACTTCTCAACCTCAAACTTGGTTATGATACAAAGAATGAAACTCTCCCGGACCTTGTTTTGAAACCACTCGAGGGGGCAACTGAGGGTCATGTCCCAGATATTGAAGCGCAATTGAAGACTTGGTACGAGTATAGAGGTTGGGACAGAAAGTCAGGAAGACCACCAGAAGACAAGCTGAAGAAGCTTGGACTTGCGGATCTTACCTGAGTACCAACTTCTTGAGTTTGGGAAGTTCTTCAACGATATCTTTCAGCAGGTTATAGAGAACCTCAACATCTATGATCTTCAGTTTCTCATCAGGAGTATGTGCATTCTTCATCGTCGGTCCGATAGAGATCATCTGAATCCCTGGAATCTTCGAGCCGATAATTCCACATTCAAGACCAGCGTGAATGGCTCTTACCTTGACTTCTCTTCCAGTGGTTTTTTCAAAATGGGACCGCGCAAATGCAAGGAATAGACTCTTTGGTTCCGGATTCCATCCAGGATATGCTGCACTCTTCTTTATGGTCCAGCCGCTCAATTCTGCAAGGTCTGAGATTCTTTGTCTAAAGGCTACAATCTCTGAGTCAACACTGCTTCTCGTAGACTGGAGGAGTGAAAGTTCACTACCTTCGGTTTTCACAACTGCCACATTGTTTGAGGTTTCCACGAGATCCTCAACATGGGGAGAGAATCGAATTGGTCCATGTGGTATGAGATTGATTGACTGTATTATCTTGTGTGACTCTTCGAGTGAAAATGCAGGCTCTGGTGAGGATTTCTCCCAAATAATTTGAATATCCGGTTCAAGTTCCTTGTTATATGCCAAAATATCTACACGAGCTTTCTCTAAGAGCTCTTCTGCTCGAGAGATTTTTCCAGTTTCGACAGCAAATTTGGCGATAGCCTCTCGTGGTATTGCATTATGTTTACTCCCTCCATTCCATTTGATGAGATGAACATTCATCTCAGTTACAAGGGTTGAGAGGATTCTTGCTACAATCTTGTTAGCATTGGCACGGTGTTTATGAATATCTACACCCGAGTGACCTCCAAAAAGACCGGAAACTACCAGTTCATAGAATGTAGCTTCGCCAGTGACATCGTTGAGCTGCAACTTCTTTGTGAGGTCTGTGTCACCTCCTCCGGCGGATCCAATTGTTATTACACCCAAGTCTTCAGAGTCGATGTTCACCAAAAGTTTACTCTCTATGCCCATCTTTTGGGGGTCAAGAGCAAAGGCACCAACGAGACCGGTTTCTTCATCGACTGTGATAAGTAGTTCAAGAGGCCCATGTCTGATATTTGGGTCCAGCATCAATGCTAGTCCAATTGAAGTGCCAATTCCGTTGTCTGCACCTAAAGTCGTACCATCTGCATCAATCCATTCATTGTTATCCTGAATTCGAATAGGTATCGGATTGTTATCAAAATCAAACCCATCAGGCTTATCGGTTTCGCAAACCATATCCATGTGACCCTGAAAAAGCAATGATTGAACGGATTCCATTCCCTTTGTGGAACCCTTCTTTATCAAGAGATTGCCAGCATCATCTTCAATCACTTCAATTTCCATACCCAGCGATTTTGCACGCTCAGGTATCCAACTCTTCAGTTTCTCTCGAATCTTGTCTTCCTTTTTTGACTCTCTTGGAGTCTTGGTGAAGACTTCTTCAAATATTTCCCAGACAAGTTTGGGTTCTAGATTCTCAAGGACCATTAGGGAACCTCCGCGAATTTTGAAGAATCTATACGTCACTATTAGGTCTTGTCAATGAACAAGCAGATTTTTACTGACGATATTCATTACGACTATATTCGTAAGAGAGGAGATAATGGATGCTATTTGATCCAGGAATCACAGATGTGCTCAGAAATGCTCTTCCAGGATTAGGGGACTTCTTTCTCATAATATCCCAAATTGGTGGAGAGCTGATCTATATTGCCTTACTGCTCATTGGATTCTGGACATATAAAAAGCGAGAGTCAATACTTTTGATTTATGTACTCGTTATATCTGCGCTCTCAAACTACTGGCTGAAATTATTAATCGCTAATGACAGACCACCATCTGGTAATTGGCACCCTGGTTCTGACCCTCCAAATTATAGTACTCCAAGTGGTCATGCTCAGAACTCAGCAGCCCTTTATGGATGGTTTACTGTGAGAGTTAAGACATGGTGGATGGCAGTTGTAGCAATTGTTCTTACTGGGCTGATTGGCATCTCACGTGTTTACCTTGGTGTGCATTATCTAGGGGATGTCGTACTTGGATGGGGCATAGGGATAGTAATTGTGCTCGTGTTCTTCTACCTCGAAAATCCAGTAAGGGGATACCTCTCAAGATACAAAACTGAGAATCTGTTACTTGTATTGGCAATCATTGGTTTTCTGTTGACTCTGATTGCTTCACTCCTCCCTCAACCACCCAATGATAACTTTGGATCTTATGGAGGTCTAATCATTGGTGTTGCGTTCGGCCTTCTTCTAGAGATGAGATTTGTAAACTTCTCCATAGAACCGCATGAGGGACAGAAATGGCGTCTTGTATTACGAGCAGTTATTGGATTGATCCTGGTTATCGGACTCGTTCTAGGGCTTTCGCCAATTCTTCCAACTGAAGATATCTGGCTTCGCATGATCCGGTATTGTTTAGCTACGGTGGTGGGACTATTCATCTGGCCCCTCATATTCAAGAAAGTCAACCTCTGACTGGCTCGGCAGATTCAATAATCACTGTTAATAGACTAGATAGGTGAATTGTGATGACTAAAGGAGAGAGTATACCACTATTATCACCTACGTACCCACGACCACCCTACCATTACGTTGACGCTAGGTTATTCCTAGCCTTGTTTAATCCGCCAGAGGACTCTATTCAAGATCTATTACCAGCCCCCTTGCGTCCACCACAGATGCCTCTGGCAGGATTGATGTTTGGAGAGATGCCCTGTAAAGAAACAGGCACGTTCATGGAAACAGGACTGTTGGTCCAGTGCATATTCGATAACCCCGAAACGAAACAAGAAGAGGTCGGAGTTTACTTCGCGTACAATTATGTTGACACTGACGTAGCGCAAGCATCAGGTAGAGAAATTTGGGGATATCCTCGTAAGCTTGCAGACATATCATTGAAGTGGAAAGGGGACACAATCACCGGCGCGGCAAAGAGAGATGATACTACTCTTTGGAAAGCCACGTGCAAGATGGATGATGAGGGCGAATGGATTGATAGCGGTCCGAACCTCAATGCAAAAGTGATTCCAAGTGTTACGGGAAAGGGATTCGATCTTTCAGTGTTGACTGCGGCTTATCTTGAATACACAATAAAGAACGGACGTTCTGGAGAAGTAGAGTTCGAGATTAAGAGTGGACCAAGAGATAATCTGGATCCTGTGAAGATTGAAACTCCAATGATAGGGCTTTACTTCGACTGCGATATCCTGGTTCCAGAGGGCAAAATTATCGCGGACCTGGATTTGTAGAGTGTCACATGTAATCAGATGCTTCCTTCTGCGCGAGCTTAATCCCTGCACTCCGGGCATAGTATCGAGAGAGTTTAAGGCAAATAATTCCGAATGGTACAAGAGCTACATAGGAGAACAAAGGTCCCAAAAAGACACCTAGGCCAAGAATACTGGAGAGACCTGCAAAGCCAAGTAGATTGGGGAGAAGTTGAGCACGAAGCATGGACCACCCTCGAATTGGCATTTGAACAGAAGCACCTCTTTGTCTCGTGACCATCCGTTCAGCACGAAAATCACCGCCAATAGCAGCAGCATTTGCTGCAATTCCTCCAGCAGCTTGATTGATGAAGACACCTGAGAGAATTATTATGGGCACGTATACTAACAGACTAGGAGATAGTATGGAAACGAGAACAGAAACTGCAACACTTACGACAAATGCAAAGGGAGCTGAACTGTATATTTTTCCTAGTATGTAATCGTAAATGCTGAGCGGGGCAATCTGAAGGTTCATGAGATTACGCCCTTCATAGACTAGTTCATACCCAGCAAAACTGACAGCGTATGAAATAACGAATGGAACGACAATAGCAATAACGATGAAGGGTGTGAAACCCATTAACAGATCCCCGCCAGCAGCTACTCCAAATACGATGATGATAATAAACCGGAGAGGTCCTACAAGATACTGAGCAAGTACTCTGCCTTCCCTCTTGATATTCGTGATATTATACCATATCGATACGCTGATTGCAGTATTGAACTTGAATCCAGGGATTGCTCGTGGATTCCAAGTATCGTGAGCTATTGGTGTCTTCGTTTTAGATGATCTTTTTGATCCGCTAGCAAGCCATCCACTATAATGCGCAATCTCGCTCACGTAAGCATTCAAATTTACAAGAAGAATGGCGAGACCAGCATAAATCAGTGCCAGAAAAATTACACCGATTACTATTGGTTCTCCCACCAAAAAACCCAGAGCTAGAGAGCTTGTTGCTGCACCCGGACTGATCCCTGATGTGAGACCAAGAGAGCTTGCAATATCGATTAGGAACGGGAACAAATCCCCAAATCCATCAGAAAGAAAGCTGAAGTAATAAAACATAGCGCTAACAAGAACAGCCATGGAGGTTCCTATGAACCAACCAATTTGTTTGAGCCGTCTACGCCCTGCAAGGATTCGGGAGAATAGAAGGCCTACGAGACCTCCGATAGAAACCCCCAATGTTGAGAGGACAAGCATCATCCCAAGAAATGCGGGGATTGAAAGGAGTGCCAGGGGTGCATTAGACACCATACTTAATCCAATGAAAATTGGTGTTCCAATTACAAGAAAGAGCGTAGAACCATAGAGGATTATAATGAGTGTCTTCTCAAGAAATAGTGTGCGAAGAGGGAATGGCATTGTCATGAGGTGTTCCATTCTTGAGGCGTTACCCACAGTTGCTGCACTGATCATTATCGACCCAATGAAGGAGAATAATAGAAGGACATTGAATAATGAAGTGCCCATTCCAATATTATCTGTAAGTAGTGTATCAAGAAACTCCCAGCCAATTAGAGGGACAACCCAATTTATTCCAACAATTATGACTATTCCAAAGGATACAGCTGCAATTGGGATTAATAATCTACGAAGTGCACTCCTCTGTTTAGTTCTCTTCCCTTTCGCACCGGAAATTCTGAAACTTTGGGCCAAGTCCTGTTTCAGTAGGATCCATAGGTCGTTGAGTGTCACTTGACGTCACCCAGATACTCTGCAATCTTTTGCATGTCGGGTCCACCTGTCAAGGACAAAAATATCTCTTCAAGGGATTTCTCCCCTTTTGCTTGTACTCTAAGTTTATCCATTGATCCTTCTGCAACCATTTTACCTTCATGGATTATACCAATATTATCACAAAGCTGTTCGGCAATCTCAAGGATATGTGTGCTCATCAAAATCGTGGCTCCTTTTGCACGTAAGCCGTTGATAATCTCCTTAATTGTTGCAGCTCCCCTTGGATCAATACCTGCTTGAACTTCATCCAAAATCAGTACTTTTGGTTGATGAATCAAAGCTGCAACAAGACTGATTTTACGCGACATTCCTTTGGAGTAGGTTTCGATGAGATCGTCACTTGCATCCTTGATATCTAGCAAGGTCAGTAGTTCATCCAGTTCTTCCTCCCGTTCAGGACCCCGCGGGATTCGCCAGATATCACTCACATAGTTTGCATACTCCCAACCAGTCAACCGCTCGGGAAGCACAGGTTCCTCGGGTACATACCCCATCATACGTTTTGCTTCTACAATCTCGTTCCGGATGTCAAAACCCATCACCTTTGCTGTGCCTTCGGTTGGTTTCAATAGTCCAAGCAGCATTCTCATGGTGGTTGATTTTCCGGACCCGTTCGGTCCAAGAAGACCGTAAATCTCTCCCGGTTTAACCTGAAAAGATAGATTATCAACCGCTATGAACTCACTAAACATTTTCTTTAGTCCGATGGCCTCAATCATCAAAATCATGTTTCGTTATACTAAGGACAATTTAATCCTTCACATACAAGCTTTTGTTTCAATCTAGTTCTTCTGGCGTGGTTCCTGTTGCCAAACGATAATAAGCAAAATTCTCATCGAACCAAACAGCACCCTCGGTGGCTTGTGTATGAAGACAGTTGAAGATGCTACTGGCGTAACTACTGAAGAAAGGAGAGAATCACCCGAGTTTGTCAGGACTAGCCTTGCTGCAGCAATGACCATGGGTAAGATACCTGGAAAGTTCTATCGAGATGCCAAACTCTATTGTATCAACATTCTTTTGACTTATGATCAAGGGTGTCACGCGAAGTGTGCATATTGTGGATTATCGGGATCAAGAGAATCTGAAACGGAGTGGACAGATAGTAGTTTCATTCGGGTGGATTGGCCGATTTTCTCAGTTGAAGAAATAAAAAAGGCTATCACCGATGGGACCTGTCCTCATGTCGAACGCACTTGTATTTCAATGATAACGCTAGGTAATGCACGAGAGGATTGCATCTCAGTTGTTTCACAGCTCAAAGATGTAATTCCAAGGATCTCGGTCCTTATCACTCCCACAATTATCAACAAAGACTGGCTAGTCCGTGTCAAAGAAGCCGGTGCTGATAAAGTTGGAATTGCTGTTGATGCGGCGACAGAGGAGATTTTTGACAAACTGAGAGGAAAGGATGTACAAGGACCGCACAAATGGTCAAAGTATTGGCAGACTGTAGAAGAATCTGTTGATGTCTTTGGTCATGAAAATGTAGGTATTCATCTCATTGTTGGTGTTGGTGAAACCGAGAGAGAAATGATTGAAACAATTCAGAGAGCACAAGACATCGGGGCAAGGACACATTTGTTCTCTTTCTTCCCCGAAGAGGGTTCAGTTATGGAGGACATTCCACAACCACCCTTGGGCGGTTATAGAAGAGTCCAACTTGCACGGTACATCATAAACTACAATATTGGGTCCTATCGTGATATGAAGTTCAATGAAGATGAACAGTTGACTGATTTTGGTCTGTCTTCAGAAGAATATGCCAAGGTTCTCAATATCGGTGAAGCGTTCATGACTTCAGGATGTAAAGGAGAAACGATGGACAACGCATGCAACCGTCCAATGGGTAACTGTACACCATTTCAGGCGTCTGTAGGGCACTGGCGTAACTTCCCCATAAAGCCTGTCGAGGATGATATGAAGAAGATTCGAGAGCAGCTCGATGACTATTCCCATACCTATGAGGTGGATGACTCTAACTTTGACGAAGATTGATGACGTGATTAAAGAATGTTTCAACGTACCTGAGGACGACTTGGGAAGTTTTTTTGAGAAGGCCTTCAGAACCTCTAGAGAGCATTTCTCAAACACGATGGCATTCTATGCTCCGGGATTAGTTCATTATGAAACTGATTTCCACGAAGCTACAGATCCCTATCGATTTCCCAGTATCTCTGTCACAGGAAAGGACTGTGCACTCAACTGTGAACATTGTAATGCACATCTCCTTGAAACAATGATTCCAGCCACTTCACCTGATGCTCTATGGAAGGTATTCAATGATATCAAGGAGAAAGGCGGGAGTGGTTGTTTAATTAGCGGTGGAGCAACACCAAAAGGCGATACCCCACTCATGGAGTTCATCCCCACTATCAAGAAAGCGAAAAATGAGTTGGACTTGGATATAGTTGTTCACACGGGCGTTGTGTATCCAGAAACTGCTCAAGCTCTTGGTGAAGCGGGTATTGATGGAGCGATGTTGGATATAATCGGTTCAGATGAAACACTTCGTCAGATTTACCACATGGACAAATCTGTAGATATCTTCGATGAATCTATGTCGCATCTCGAGGACTATGGTGTGCCCTACATGCCTCACATCATAGCAGGTCTTCACTATGGAGAGTTGGTTGGAGAGGCACATGCCATCAAAATGATTGCTAAGCATGACCCTAACTCGGTAGTTGTTGTAGCGTTCATGCCTCTGGATCACACTCCAATGCAAGACACAAAACCAGCAAGCCCAATTGACATTGCTCGTGTAATCATAGCCACCAGATTGGCAATTCCTGAAAAACCTCTGATCCTGGGATGTGCAAGACCTCTTGGTGATCATCGAAGAATAACGGACAGACTAGCAATTGATGCGGGAGTCAATGGAATAGCGTATCCATCAGATGAAGGGTATGAATATGCGGAAGAGAAGGGATTCAAACTGTCTTTTGCAGACCAATGTTGTTCACTTATTGAAAGAGTATTATGAAACTAGGTGACCAATGAATTGAATGATTGGCGGCTTCTCGACACTGGCATTCTCTCAGGGGCTGAAAACATGGCTTTGGATGATGTCATCCTTGAAGGCCGTGCTGAACATCAGACACCCAACACACTGAGGTTTCTTCAATTCAAACCATCTACAGTTCTTGTTGGTTATCATCAATCAGTGGAACAAGAAGTACGAGTCCCTTTTTGTGTCGATAATAACGTAGACATCAATCGAAGAATAACTGGGGGAGGAACAATTCTCTTTACACCGACCTGTTTGGGTTGGGAGATATTCGCTGATAAGACCGCTCAAGGTGTGAGTGAGTTAAGAAAAGATCTTGGGAAACTTGCTGAGCTTGTCTGTAATGGTGCTGTTTTAGGCCTCAAGAAACTCGGTGTTGATGCAGAGTTTAGACCAAAGAATGACATTGAGGTGAACGGACGAAAAATATCAGGAACCGGAGGAACAGAACGTGTTGATTCCTTCATGTATCAGGGAACTCTACTCATTGATTTCGACGTCAATTTGATGCTTCGCTCTCTTAGAATACCGGTCGAGAAGTTGAAGGATAAGGAGATAGATAGTGTCAAGGAGAGAGTCACATGTCTCAAATGGGAACTGGGTTATGTACCTCCACTTGATGAGATTAAGAAAGCGTTCAAGGAAGGTTTTGAAGAAATCCTTGGAGTTAATCTCAAGCCGAGTGGACTACTGCCTGTTGAAGAATCAATGTTTGATGAACGCCTTCCATACTTCAAGTCCAATGAATGGATAGAAATGGTCAGACGACCTGTAAACACGGCAGGAAATGTCAGTGCAATGAAAAAGACGCCTGGAGGTTTGATCAGGGTGTCTGTAGCCCTCGATGTTCCTGGAAACTACATCATCAGTTCTTTCATCACCGGAGACTTCCAAGTGTTCCCACAGAGAGCAATTATGGACCTGGAAGCCCGACTTAAGGATGCTCCAACTGATGCGGATGCAATCAGAGGGATTGTCCATGGATTCTTCAAGGAAACTGGCACCAGAGTATTTGGGATAGAACCAGACGATTTTGTTGACATAATCTTGGAAGCTGTGAAGAAAACAGCATTTTTGGACTATGGGGTATCCTTGGAAGATTCTAACCACCTTATGACAATAAACTTCATGCCGGATGAGCTTGACAGACAGACCTTTGACTATGTGCTGCTTCCATATTGCGCAAAATTGATCGATTGTGAATTTAGATGGATAGAGGGTTGTTCGATTTGCGGAGATTGTTCTACTAGCGATGTGTATGAACAAGTCCAAAAACTAGGCGTTCCAGTCCGCACAGTTCAAAACTATGAGCACCTGATTGAAACAATCCATGAGTTCAAAGACAAGGGGGCTCGGGGATACATAGGTTCGTGTTGTGAGGCATTCAAAAGTAAGCACCATGATGACCTGGTTGAAACCGGAGTTCCAATGCTCCTCGTTGATGTAGATGATTCAACTTGTTATGACCTTGGCAAGGAACACGATGCATACGCAGGAAGTTTCGAAGGTCAGACAGTTCTTAAGAATGACCTTCTATTACACATCATTCAGACCATGTGGGACAGGAAAACCCTGAAGGCGGGTATTGATGTCGAATAGAGATTATGATGTGATTGTTGTTGGTGGCGGACCTGCAGGTTCAGCAACAGCAATCTGTTGTGCCTCAGCCGGAAAAAAGGTCCTCCTAGTTGAGAAGGGTTCTCGAAATCGGGACAAACCTTGTGGTGGAGTTCTGCCACTTGTTGCACCAGACACAATTGAAGACATCGTAGGAGAATCTATTCCTGATGAGGCTAGGGCAGACCCAACTGAACTCGGGTTGTACTATGTTCCTCCAAGTGGGAGAGAAAACAGCGGCAGAGTCAAGAACTATTCAATTCACAACATCGATCGGGGACCATTCGACCAATGGCTACGTGACCTAGCTGAGGACTCTGGAGTTGTAGTGAAACATGATTTACAATGCATCGATGTCAAAAAGACTGACCAGTACAAGGTCGTAGTTGACGCAAAGGGAGGAGAGTCAATAGTCCGTGCAGACTACATAGTTGGTGCTGACGGTGTGAGGTCCACTGTTCGAGATAGACTCTTCAACTCCCCATCAACGCCCAAGATGATTGTTGAACAAGAACATTGGAACGCGTCTGGTGATTTTGAGGATTGTTTCTACGGTTTCTTCCGGGGAGATGTATCAATCTCCTACGCGTATCTGATCCCCAAAGGGGATTCATTGATTATTGGTCTGGGAGCTGTTCCTCAGCAAGAACCTAATGTCGCGGAGCTGCTGGATAGGTTTCGCATCTGGTTGGAGAAAGAGTTCTCCTTTTCACCTAAACAACTAATCAAGAAGGAGGCGTGGTCGATTCCTTTTGGATACTTCATCCCCGGTGAGGGAAACGCACTATTAGTAGGAGATGCCGCAGGTCTTTGTAATCCATTGTCTGGAGAAGGAATCAGGTTAGCAGTTGAAAGTGCAGAAGCTGCATCGGCGGCGATTCTTAGTTCTGATGATAGGAAAGAACCAACAGAGGACTATGTGCGAGATATTCGTGGGCACTCTGAGATGGTTGCAGAACTCAATGAGTTTGTCAGAACCGTGGATGATAATGGTCGAGAGGAGTTTGTCAAAGAAGAACTTTCTCGTGGTGGTGTCTGATTGAGGGGATTTAGGGTAAGAGCCCCAGGAAGGGTCTGTCTGTTTGGGGAACATAGCGATTACTTAGGTTTAGACGTGATAGCTGCAGCCATTGACATGGCAATTGAGATAGTCGCAACTCCACGGGATGACAATGTGATTCACATTGACTATAGTGACTTGGGTGATAAGGATGAATTCACTCTAGATTCAGACATAGAATATCATAGCAAGAGGGACTACGTCAGAAGCTCATTCAATGTGATGCGTAGACAGGAGTATGAACCAACGCACGGATGGAATCTAAATGTGAGTGGGAACATTCCAATAGCCGCGGGATTATCTAGTTCTTCAGCATTGACTGTCGGAGTGGTAATGGCAATAGCAGAGATGGCTGGAAAGAAGCTACCCAAAGAAGATGTTGCATTGACCGCTTACGATGCAGAGGTTGCTGAGTTTGGTGAGAGCGGAGGAACTATGGATCACTACGCTTCAGCGGTTGGAGGAATAATCCATGTTGATATGGAGAGTAAGAAGGTCACCAAGCTTCCTGCAGAACTCGATTCGATTGTCATCGGTGATTCTGGTGAAAAGAAAAAGGACACAGTCGGAGACCTTCGATACATCAGGACTACTGTAGAAAATGAATATGAAGCGATTCGGAGGAAAATCACTTCTTTTGACCACAGAAAAACTCCAGCTAATGTGGTTTACGAATTGACTCGAAGGAAACCGAGCAAGGAAAGTACAATGGCTGAGGCAACACTACGAAATAGAGACCTTACATATAGAGCACTGGAGCTGCTTTCAGCGAGCAGTCCTGATCCATCAGCCTTAGGAGAGATGCTGCAGGAACATCATGAGATACTCAGAGATGACCTCAACAGGTCAACCCCTAAGATTGAGAAGATGATTGAGGCAGCCAGAGGAGCTGGAGCTCTAGGGTGTAAGATCAATGGGAGTGGCGGAGGTGGATCTATGATGGCTTATGCTTCAGGATGGGAGAAAGAAGTGGCCTCAGCGATTCAGCTTGCTGGTGGTACAGCATATATCGCTAAAGTAGGCAAAGGCGCTTCACTCACGATAATCAAGTAATGTTTTAGCTACTCTCAATGAGTTCTTTCATGCGAGCTTCGACAATCTCGAGAACTTCTTCTTTCAACTTGCTACCTTCAGAGAGAATCTTCTCTACTGTTTTCGCAGCATCGTTGACAAAAGACTTGTCAGAAATATTGCCAAGATTGATACGGACGTTGAGAGCTGCTCCTTCCATTGCGGCCATCAGTGCATGAGCAGCAACTCCAGCATCAGTGATTGTGTTGATGTTTCCTTTTTGTGCTGCTGCTTTTGCATGCGTCAGAGCATCGAAGGAGTGTTGCATTGTGCTCAATGGGACCTTCGCAGCCTCAATTGTTGCTTTCTGAGTAGCTGCTTCTTTCTTCTTCTTATCAGCAGCGGTATCTTCTGGCAACTTCATTGTCGCCATTACATCATCAAATGCTTTGGAGTCAGCTACAATGAGATCCATGAGAACACCCCTATGAAGCTCACAAGCATGACGATGCTCTATCATCTCCTCTTTGATTCCTGCGAATTTTCGACCTGAGAGTGACAGACCAGTAACCATGCACACAAGTCCTGCACCAAATGATCCAAGCGCAGCAGCTACGCTACCACCACCAGGAGTTGCACGAGCTCGACGTACCTGGTTTCCGAATTCAATCATTGACATCTCGGTGAAGTCCTTCTTTGTAGGATCAAAGCCGCCACCCAGATAGTAAAGGTCGAGAATCATTGATTCATCTAGCTTCTCTGGTTGGATGTAGTATTGGAGTGTATCAATAAGAGCGAAGAGTGGAACCATTCCTACAATCTCAGTTTCAATAACTGTCGCACCAAAACGGCGGGCTTCATTGCGAACTACCTCTAATACCTGGTGAATCTTTGTCCGTTTTGGATGGGTCAGGTTAAGAGATACCTGTACGCAATTCTTTGCAGGCAGATCTAGACCGATACCCTGTACATTGACAAAACCACCAGTCATACCGCGCACAGCATCAGCACAGACTTTGGCGACTTCAAGGTTTGTTGTGTTCAAGTTGAAATTGATAGCAATTAGGAAGTTTCGAGCTCCGGTAGCGGTAGCTCCAGCAGTAGGATGTATCTTGTTAGGACCATAATCAGGTTCTTTTTCCGAATCTTCTCCAATCTGTTCCTTGAGTGCTTCAAATTCACCCTCGCGAATGTTAGGCAGGTCTACTCTATCTGGACGAGTTGCAGATTTGGAGTAGAGGTAAACTGGAACATTACACTTCTTGGAGAACTCCTCTGCAAACTCCTTTGAGAGTTGTATGCATTCACCGATTGTTGTTCCATGAAGAGGAATGAAGGGTACAACATCAACAGCACCCATTCGTGGGTGTGCTCCCTCATGTTTGGTTAGGTCAATTTTCTCAACCGCGAGCTCTGCAGCCTTCAAAGCGGCAGTCTTCACTTGCTGCGGTTCACCAATGAACGTGAAGACTGAACGATTATGATCCGGGTCAAATTCTACATCAAGAAGTCGGACACCCTCAACACTCTTGATGGCTTCAGACAGGGCGTCAATGACTTTCTTGTCGCGTCCTTCTGAAAAGTTTGGCACGCACTCAACTACTTTCACAAGATTCACCGGTGCCCGCTCGGAACGTCAGTCTAAAAAAGCGTTTGGGCAGGTCCACAAGACCGGACAATAGTCAATCTCGAGAGAGATATGTCTTAACTTTTTGCAGGTTTACTTGAAACACGTACGATTCTTGTTTCAGATTAAATCCCATTTTCTCATTGATAGCCAACATTGGTTCATTAGATGTGGCATTTTCTGTAGATACAACTTCTACCTCAGGGTATTCATTACGAATTTTCTGTAGCATTGCTCCCTTCAACCACTTCCCTAACCCTCTACCACGATGTTTCTCTTGTACTCCTGTAAGATACTGATGTATAATTGTGGGTGTTGATGGTTCATAGCCAATATCGGATAACCCTGCGATATCTCCATCTTGTTCTTTCACAAGTGCAGTAATCCAAGTACTACTTCTCTTTCTTACATCATCTTCTAACTTCTTCCACTTCTCGGGTGTGAACACTTCATCACCAGTTGTGAGCTCATCACGAGGTGCTTGGTTGAGAACTTCTGTGTACACATTACAGTAGTTCTCTAGAATTGAATCAGGAATTGAAAGATGAAATTCCAAACTTGATGTTGGAGACCGTGAAGGTCCTTCGTTAACCCATTTTTCTATTAGCTCCCAGTCAACATCTTTCATATTGAGTTGACTAATCCGAACAGCAAGAGCTTCTTTCCCACCAATTAGGCGAAGAAATTCTCTGGATGCGTCATTCAGTAAACCACCAGTAAACTGGGTTCGATTTTGCTCCAATGCATGGTCATATGCTATTGCGAGGAGCTTGCGTGCAATTCCCTTCTCACGGTACTTGTCAAGAATGATCAGATGGATTCGACAAAAGTCTTCATTTCCTAAATATGAAGGATCTTCTTCTTTGATAAATGTACAACGTAACCAACCTATTGCTTCTGTAGGATCATCTCTTGGTACAACAACGTAGGCGTACACATCATTAAACATCAAATTACTTATCATGCCTGCTCTGTATGATTCAAAATCTTCTAATGGTGTATCTGGAAATAATTCCTCAGTAACTATGCTTGTGAATCTATAGAACATAGCCCAGTCTTCATCACTTGCTGTGTTCAAGTCAAAGGGACGAATATCATACTCCAATAATTATCCTCCAGCATGATTTCATAAAGAAGCTTCATAACTTTGAGATATATTGTTCGAATATGACTTGTGGTCATCATGATATTTGAGCGGAATAGGCTGCTACCACATTCTTGAGAAGCATAGCAATTGTCATTGGTCCCACTCCTCCTGGGACTGGAGTGACACACAGAGCTTTTTGTTTAATCTTCTCAAAGTCTACGTCACCGTGCGGTGTTGCAACATCAATCACGACTGAACCTTCCTTAACCATATCTTCAGTTATGAAGAATGGGTCATCTTCATTATTACGCCTACCAATGGCAGAAACCAGAACATCAGCCTGTCTTGTGAAGGAAGGCAGATCTTTAGTTCGCGAATGACAGACAGTGACAGTGGCATTACGGTTGAGAAGAAGCATGATTAGAGGTTTACCAACAATGTTAGACCTGTTGATCACCACAGCGTGTTTTCCAGAAAGGTCTTCCCACCCGATACGATCCAACATTGTGACTATGCCATGAGGCGTAGCTGCACTCAAATCCTCCTCACCGTAGAAGAGACGGTACACATTTGCAGGCGAGAACCCATCAACATCTTTCAAGGGGTTGATTGTACCAATGATAGATTTCTCGTCAATCTGTTTGGGGAGGGGTAATTGAACAAGGATTCCATGGACTGTCTTGTCTTCATTGAGTTTCGTGATTAGTTCACAAAGTTCATCCTTGCTTGTCCCCCCAGGAAGATCATGATGGTCAGAGAGGATACCAGCCTTGTTTGATGCCTTGTGTTTCATTTTGACGTACATCTGAGAACCAGGATCTTCGCCAACAATGATGGTCACGAGTTTGGGAGAAACTCCATGCTTCTCTACCAGTTTCTCAGCCTCATCCTTGACCTCTTTCCTAAGACGGTTTGAGAGCCTACGACCCTTGATGACATGATCCTCACAGATTGGTTTCAGTTCTTTCTCTTCGGTCATTTGTATCCCCTATCTAGAAGACTCCACTGATATTGCCATCATCATCCACATCCATACCAAAGGCAGCTGGTTCTTCAGGGAGACCTGGCATCAAACGAATATCACCCATATAGATGACAATGAATCCAGCACCATTACTAACGTCAGCACCGTTTACTTCAACATCAAATCCAGTTGGGCGACCCCTCAGTCCCCTCGAGTCAGAAAGGCTGAACTGAGTCTTGGCAACACAGATTGGGAGTTTACCATATCCTCGCTTTTCGAGAGATCGGATCCGTCCGCTGGCGCGAGTTGTGTAGTCAACACCATCTGCACCATAGATTTGTTGAGCAACCTTCATGATCTTGGTCTTGATTGGATCCTCCAAATCGTATGTGTAATTGATACCTTTGCTAGAACGTTTGTCGATTGCTTCGATGACAGCTTCGACCACTGCCTTTCCACCTTCGCCACCCTTAGTAAAGACCTCTGATACTTCCATCCTCCAACTCTTCGATTCACAGAATTTTCGGAGCTGATCAATTTCCTCTTCTGTGTCATCAGGGAATTGGTTTAATGCAACAACTGCTGGAACGCCAAAATTGTTGATATTCTCAACGTGTTTCTCAAGATTCGGGAACCCTTTCTCGAGATCATCTCTTCCATGATGTTTGAGCGCACGAATTGTAGTAATGATAACACAAGCATCAACATCGAAATCCCCAGCGCGGGTTGCAATATTGAAGAACTTCTCCGCGCCAAGGTCTGCTCCAAACCCGGCTTCAATCACAACATAATCAAATAATCGTAAGGCAATATCAGTTGCAATGATGGAGCTTGTACCATGCGCAATGTTGGCAAAAGGCCCTGTATGGATTATTGCAGGAGTTCCTTCTAATGTTTGAACTAAGTTAGGTTTGAGTGCATCTCTAAGAATCACTGCCATCGCCCCCTCAGCTCCCAAGTCCCTTGCAAACATCTCTTTCAACTGTTCAGAACGTCCAACGAGGATGTTTCCTAAACGTTCCTTCAGATCCTTATAATCCGTAGAGAGACCAAGAATCGCCATGACCTCAGATGCTGAAGTTATGACAAAGCGATCCTCTCTGGGAAAACCATCAAATCTACCACCCAATCCGACGATTGTTTTTCTTAGAGCTCGGTCATTCATGTCGACATTACGAGGCCAGTATGTTCTCCTTACATCCAACTCAGGCTGTTTATCATGATGTATGTAATTATCGATCATAGCTGAGAGGAGATTGCCTGCAGCAGATACAGCTGGAAAATCACCTGTGAACATAAGGTTAATCTGTTCAAAAGGGAGAACCCGAGATTTTCCTCCACCAGCTGCACCACCTTTTACTCCAAAAACAGGACCTAATGATGGTTGTCTGAGTGTCACAACCGCTTTATGTCCGAGAGCATTCAAAGCCATTGAGAAACCAATGGAGTTGGTTGTTTTGCCTTCTCCTGCAGGTGTGGGATTTGTTGCAGTCACAAGTATGAGTTTCCCTTTCTGTTTGCCAAGCGTCTTTCTGATATTCAGAGTGATCTTAGCCATGTACTCTCCATACACTTCCAAGAATTCCTCATCAATCCCAGCATCCTTTGCTACGTCGATTATCGGTCTCATTTCTCTCCGACTCACCCATCGATTATCAAACACGCTTCTTATTGAATCACATACTGATAAACGAAGCTCTCGGATGGCACAGCTATTGCGCACATTATCAGACTTAATTGACATTGAAATGAATAGTAAACCATGAATGCACGCCGGGTAGTCACACTAGCTGTGTCGTTAATCCTTGTTTCGACTGTTCTTCTTACAACTCCATCTCAGGTTCAAGCTGACAGACCTGTTGAGGTGTGGCCCACAGATGAGTGGGCAACAGCAATTCCTGAGGAGCAAGGAATGGATTCCACAGAACTTAGCGACGTCTATACGCATGTGAGAAACTCAGATGCACAGATTCGAAGCCTTCTCGTTGTAAGACATGGTTATCTGGTAGCGGAAGAGTATTTCACACCACAACTCTACGATATCAACAACACACACATTGTATTTTCTGTCACAAAAAGTGTTGTTTCATGTTTGATAGGAATAGCCATCGATCAAGGATTCATTGACAACACAAGCCAGCTGCTTCTCGACTTCTTTCCAGACCGGACCATCTCAAACCTCGGTGTTTGGAAAGAAGCGATTACTCTTGAAGAAGTTTTGAGAATGAGGTCGGGATTCCGATGGAACGAGGATAATTATGATGAATACAATGATTTCTTTGCAATGAGAGATTCTGATGATTGGGCGCAGTATGTCCTTGACAGACCCATGGATTACGAACCAGGTTCAACATTCTATTACAATAGTGGCAATTCCCATTTACTAGCAACGATAATCAATGTGACCACAGGGATGACTCCACTAGCTTTTGCAGATCAAAACCTCTTTGGCCCTCTGGGTATAACAAGGCGTGGTTGGTTACCTGATCCCCATGGAGTTAACTTTGGTGGTTCAAATCTTGCCTTAACACCCAGAGACATGGTGAAATTTGGTCTACTGTTCGTCAATAATGGAACTTGGGATGGTCAACAAATTGTTTCTTCAGATTGGGTGAACAGGTCAAATCATGGACCGGCAACACTGTATCCACAGACCAGTTATGGATATCAGTGGTGGATTAACGATGATGATGGGTGGTATTCAGCAAGAGGATACAATGGCCAATTCATCTATGTGATTCCGGAGCATGATATTGTGGTCGTTTTTTCATCAGACAATGAAGACGGTCCATACGAATATGATTGGCTTGTGAGCAATGGAATACTTGGCGCAGTTACGAATAACTATCCAACGGACACGACAGACTCGACCGATCTTCCACCCGACATTCCCTATATCTTAGTGGGCGGAGTTGCACTCGCGGGTATTGCTGTCGTGGCTATTATTGTACGTGTACGGAGATAATCACAAAAAAGCATAAACAAGGTATTGATCTCCAAAAGAACAAAAGACCGGTACACACAGTGTTATCTGATTGATTGCAATGGAAAAGCTTCCAGTCGATGCACAACCAGAACTGGAATAACTGAATCAGATTCTTAGATATGATACGGAGAGAAATAAAAATGGTCGACCTTTCAGAACCGATTGAATTTGCAGGTATTGAAGTCAAGAATCGATTTGTGATGGCACCCATGGTGAGAAATCTTGCCACCGATGAAGGATATGTTACTGACGCGGTTGTGCAACACTATAGAGAGTGCAGTAAGGGGCAAGTGGGACTCATCATTGTTGAGGCCGCAGCAATCACCTGGGAACATCGCATAATGTCAAAGAATATCGGAATCCATGATGACAAAATGATTCCAGGACTCAAGAAACTTGCTGATGGAATAAATACCCATGGCGCGCGGTCCTTCATTCAGATCAATCACTCAGGACTAAAGGGTCATGGCAAGACAAGATACCTCGGACCATCGAATATACCAGTGATGAAGAATACAAATCCAGAATCGATCACAGTTGACGAAATTGAAGATGTCAAGCAGTGGTTTGTTGATGCGACCCGTAGGGCGAAAGAAGCCGGTTTTGATGGTGTTGAGATTCACGGAGCTCATTACTATCTCCTAAGCGCGTTTCTTTCATCATATACAAACAGACGAGATGATGATTACGGAGGATCGACTAAGAGTAAGGCTAGATTCTCCGTGGACATCATCAAAATGATTCGAGAGGAGCTAGGTGACTATCCACTAATCTTCCGAATGAATGGGTTTGAGAATGTTACTGATGGTATCACCATGGATGAAGGCATTGAGATTGCCAAGATTATTGAACAAGCAGGCATTGACTCAGTCCACGTATCATGTGTTGTTGACGCAACTTACAATCCAGGTCTTCCACCATATTTCGATATAGACTCACAACCTGAATTCCTCAAGGGATATCCATTTGATTCCTGTATTCCTATTGCTCAACAAATCAAACCACACTTGAAAGTACCAGTGATAGGTGTTGGAGAGGTTCGTGGAGAAAAACTCGTGAAGAAATTCTCGGAAGATAACATTTGTGATATGCTTGGAATAGGAAGAGGTCTGCTAGCTGATTCTTACTTCGTTCAGAAGATTTTGGAAGACCGAGCTGACGAGATCATCCCATGGAAGGAATGAATATCAATCGATACTCACAACGAACTGCCAACCTACAGGATTGTCTAAATAATCACCAAATAAGACTCCAGCTTTTGGATTATCGTGTTCTGTGGTAACCACAGATACTGGTCGCTTCAACCATCCACTCGTGGTCCACCAAGACCCAGTATATAGTGTGAGGATTTCATTTGTATCATCAAGAAACTCGATTAGAAAGTAGGCAGTGTAGGCAGCGTCCATCACACCATATGGATACGTCCAGTACATGAAGGTGAAATTAACATTGTGAAAATTGATTGTGTACGAAGCGTTGCCCTTTGGACCATAGATATCGCTGACATAACTGAGACCTCCTGTTTCTTCGATCCAACCTTGGTTCGAATAGCGTGGATTTGATATCGCATACCAAACAAAACTGAAAGTCGAAGTAAGAAGTATGATGATTATAGAAGCAATGAGGATCACTCTTCTACGTTTCATTTTCAAAACACCTCAAATGGTATGTTTTCCCTCTCGAAAAACCTCATGAATCTTATAGGAGAGGGCAGATATGCATGTTTCCATTATTGTTACCTATGGATTGGACGGAGTTCGTCACCTCAGATACCGTCACCTGGTTGTTAAGACCTAATAATCCCAGTTTCAGGTTCTGGACACGTCAACACCTAGTGGATAGACCAATAACCGACCAAGAGATCAAGGAAAGTCAGAATGCTGTGATGGTTTCACCGTGCATCAAGACCATCCTCGGAGAACAGAAGGGAGAGGGACATTGGCTTCTCAAGAACACCTACAAGGGAAAGATGTTCTGCGAGATTGATGAGATGAACAAACCGTCAAAGTGGATTACAATGCGTGCTCTGCGGGTTCTCAGAAGATACTTCAGTTGAATCAACTAAAGCTTACTACAAACTGCCAACCAGTTGGTTTGTTAAGATAGCCACCATGTAGAATCCCAGCTTTCGGGGAGGCATGTTGTGTCGTTTCAACATATAGAGGCCAGCTATTGGTTGCCCAGTATGAACCAGTATTGAACTGAAGCGCTTCAGTTGTATCATCACTGAATTGGATACTAAAGTAAGCACGGTAATCTAAGTCTGTGATGAGTGGGTCGGGGTATATCCAATACAAGAACGTGAAGTTAACCTCTTGGAACATTACTGAATAAGAAATATTATTGTTAGGAGAATAGAAATCACTGATGTGACTCCATCCACCAGTTTCAGTTATCAGTCCTATACCTAAGTGGCGAGGACTGAGAATGACATACGCAACTAAGCTTACAGCTAATATTGTACTGATTGCAATGCAACTTGCTATAATCTGCTTTCGTTTCATTGGCTTACACAGACCTATCGTCGGTCTTCAGGAATGGTTACTTTGTACATTGCACTTTCATGGTGACGCCTTAGTTCCATTAAACCAATACCAACTCCATAACAGAACACAGTTGGTTCAGGGGTCATCTTAATGTAGACTAGCTCTTCGTCGGTATCTGTCTGCAGATTCATTCGCCCAATTCTTGACTGGCTCATTGCCCAACGACCATCAGAGTCATTATCAGGAAGAATCTCAGCAGTTCCTCGGAACATCGCATAACTCGCAGGTACTAATCGAATCCAGTAGTGTGGAAAAGTCACGACAAGAGACACGTTGGGATTTTGTCTAATGTTACGGACCTTTGCGTAATTTGCTCCAACAATACAATAGAGGGCAAAAGATGACTCAGGAGGTCCAATTGCATAGATAATCCCTGTACTGTGGGGTCTCCCCTTAGAATCAATCGTAGTCAAAACACCAAACGTTTTTCTTCTCACAGCTTTCTCCAAAGTTTCAAAGGTGATTCTCGCCCCACTCATAATTACCATTCCAGTAATTGGTTCTGATGACCTCACCCCTTAATGGAAGTTACCTTATGATGTGATCAGAATGCACGCGGTTTTGCGAATCAAATTGAACTCCTTCCATCTCAAGAAATCGACGTTTCATCTCAAGACCTCCACCAAATCCACCCAGCGTCCTGTCAGATCTAATCACTCGATGGCAAGGAAATACGATAGGGAACGGATTTCTAGCATTTGCATTGCCAACTGCCCGGACTCCTTTCGTGCCAATCTGCTCGGCTACCCAACCATAGGTAGCTGTCTTTCCTCGGGGTATCTTCAAATCTGTTTTCATGACCTTCTGCTGGAAAGGGTATGCTGCGGCTGTAAGAAATTTGGACATTTTATTATCGGTGCTTATATACTTCAGATAGAACAGTAAGGTGTAGAGTTGGTCCAGGACAATAACCAAGTCCATGAACTAACTCTGCAGTCGCCGCGAGTTGCACGGAGACTGAAAACGCCTGTTG